>ENA-OQER01000988-OQER01000988.1-human-gut-metagenome-genome-assembly--contig:-NODE-988-length-14761-cov-2.714569_pt1 | contig 14761 bp, 20 predicted proteins | sample MGYA00242797_ERZ504639 | MGnify/ENA primary metagenome ERZ504639 (study PRJEB26092, sample SAMD00036306) | human gut metagenome | host: Homo sapiens | study: EMG produced TPA metagenomics assembly of...
GGTAAGCGTTACAAAGCATGACGCTACCTTGTGCATTTAATGTGATACTGCGAAACCCTGTTTGGCAGTATCGCTCTCCCGGAATACACTGCCGAATACTTGGCAGAATGTCATGGTATAATTTGATTTTGGAATCCACCATATACTGCTGGAGTAAATCCGCAGTGAAACAGTTTAGCTGAAGCGTGTCCTTTTTAGTTTCCTGACATGGAATGATTTTAAAGGAAAAATGACAAGATGCGCCAATTGAATCGGCGAATTCTTTTACAGATTGCAGACTGCCTTGGTTGATGGTCATGACAGGACAATTTATTGTGACCGGAAATCCTCTTGCAGCAAGTTGAGTAAGAGCCTTCATAGTCTTTTGACAGCTACCGGGGATAGTTGTGATAGCGTCATGAACCGTGTAAATAGTGGAATAAAGCGAAACTGCAATGTCCTTTAATGAAATATCGACGAGAGAATCATAGAGCTCAGAAAAATCAAAGGTGGCGTTTGTTTGTAAAGTTAAAACAAAACCATATTTCTTAATGAGCTTCAGAAAAACTCTAAAGTCAGGATGAGTAAAAGGCTCGCCGCCAGTTAGTGTCAAGTGCAAGGTCCCGAGTTGACGCAACTGCAAAAGAGCTTGTTCAAAGGTGGCAGCTGTCCAATAAGAGTGAAATGGATGTCCACGATAACAATGGATACATTTAAGGTTGCAAGTGTCTGTGATTTCAATCGTTGCAGAAAAAGGAACCAGATCCTGGGACATCAGAGAATAAATATCACTGTCCTTTACGATAGTTGCGCAGAAGCAGGATTTGAACACGGCACAGAAGGGGAACATGCACGAGTAAGAGAAGCGGTAAAGCGATCAAAGTCTTGGCTGACAACAGATTCTGCCACTCCGTATTCCTGTGATATTTTATGAATGACGAATTCTTTAGAATTATTCTGCAGAATACACAAACGGAAAAATTCAGCGTAAATGTCTTGAATGATAAAATGGCTGCGCGATGCATTTGAAAAAACAATAATACGTTTTCCATAATCCTGATAAGCGCAGGGATATCCATTTATAATCATGGAAAATATCCTCTCTGTTTAATTATTAATTCTGACAAAGAAAACAGAAAGAAAAACGATGAAACGTTAATAATATAAATATTAAATTAAAATTTAATTTTAATCATTTTATCAAAAAAACAGCTTGTCAAGCACCCTTTATGGAATTATATAACAAAAGAAAAACAGAGAATCAGCATAGGATATAAAATTGCTCTGGTTCTTGAAATGTACAAATAGTATACTTTGCGGTCTGATTACAGTTTACTGAATTTCCATATTTTTCCTGCAATCCGCTGCTCTGCCCAGCCGTATTCCATGCATGCCGGGCATTTTGGCCCGAAATTGCAAAAAAGGAGCAAAACATTCATGTTATCTATCTGATCTCTCTGTACAAGCTGCTGGGCACCGGCGATTTTGTAAAAGTGCTGCTGATCCTGCTGAAGGGGCTTTTCGGCTGATGCAAAGCCGCCCTTCTCACTGCGGAAACGGGACTGCCTTACCGGCGGTCTCTTTTTTTGCCTTCTCACTTTACTTTCTTAAAAAAATATGCCATAATGAAACCAGTATTTTTCGGTTTAAAAGCCGTGCCCTGTACTGGGAAATCAGGGCCAGAATCCAACAGAAGAGGGGTTTTTTGTTATGAGCAAAACCATCATCCCGGCAAACTATACGCCCGCGCTGAACCTGTACGACACGCAGCGCGCCATTGGTACGGTCAAACGTCTGTTTGCCGACACCCTGTGCGCCACACTGAACCTGTACCGCGTGTCTGCTCCGCTGTTTCTGGAAGCATCCACCGGTCTGAACGACGACCTGAACGGTGTCGAGCGCAAGGTCACCTTGATATCAAGGAAAGCGGCATTGAGGCACAGGTGGTGCAGTCACTGGCAAAGTGGAAGCGCAAGGCCCTGAAGGACTACGATTTCCGTGTGGGCAAGGGCCTGTACTGCGATATGAACGCTATCCGCCGCGACGAAGATCTGGACAACCTGCATTCCATCTATGTGGACCAGTGGGACTGGGAAAAGGTGATCCGTCTGGAAGACCGCAACGAGGCTTACCTCAAGAGCGTGGTGCGCTCCATCGTGTCCGCTGTCTGCGCCACCGAGATGAACCTGCACGCCATGTTCCCCCAGCTGCAGGAGCTGCCGCTGCACAGCCCCAACGTCACCTTCATCACCACGCAGGAGCTGGAGGACCAGTACCCGGACCTGACCCCGAAGGAGCGTGAGAACGCCTTTGTGAAGGAGCACGGCACCACCTTCCTGATGAAGATCGGCGCTCCGCTGAAGAGCGGTAAGCCCCATGACGGCCGTGCCCCCGACTATGACGACTGGGATCTGAACGGCGATCTGCTGTTCTGGAACGACCCGCTGCAGTGCAGCTATGAGCTGAGCAGCATGGGCATCCGCGTCAGCCCTGAAAGCATGGACAAGCAGCTGACCATGGCTGCTGCGACGACCGCCGCGCCCTGCCCTTCCACAAGGCCGTACTGAACGGTGAGCTGCCTTACTCCATCGGCGGCGGCATCGGCCAGAGCCGCCTGTGCATGCTGCTGCTGGGCAGCGCCCACATTGGCGAAGTGCAGGCCAGCGTCTGGGACGCAGCCACCCGCGAACCTGCGCCAAGGCAGGCATCCCGCTGCTGTAAGCAGGTTTTCCACACAAAGATTCAAAAGGCAGGATACCACCCTCATGGTGGTACCCTGCCTTTGTTCGTTTTCTGCCTGTATCCGGGGAGAAATAGTTCGAGTCCTGTACCACCACCAAACAAAAAATCCCCAGACGAATGTCTGAGGATGTGGTGGAGAATTAGGAACTCGACGCCAGCCCCCCTGCGTGGGCAGCAGTGTGCCGCTTGCGCCGGTGACGACAGCCACCTTGCCGGTGAGATCAGTATTCAGTTCCATACAGCGTTTCAGCTCCGGTATTCCGCCGGCAGCTGATCCATGGTCTGCCACTTGTCCATGGCTTCTTCCAGCTTCATGCCCTTGGCCACTGCATCGCGGCGGCAGGCGTTGACAGCCTGGATCTCCTTCATCTTGGCACCGGTCAGGGTGTAGCCCTTCATGGCGATGAGGGTAGCCGCCCATGCCACCATGGGGATGATGCAGAACAGCACGATGACCACCCAGTTCATGCCCGGGGTGTAGGGGTCATACTGGGTGGGCAGGCTCTGCAGGCCCACAAAGCTGACCGCGATGCCCACAACGGTAGCGGACAGGCTGGACACCAGCTTGTCCACCAGACTGAACAGGGTGCCCATGATGCCGGGGATATACTTGCCGCTGCGGTAGGTCTCGTAGTCGGAGCAGTCGGCCACCATGGGGATGGGCATATCGGCGGTGGCGTAGTAAGCACCGTAGCCGATGCCGAAGAAAGCGATGAACAGGATGGTGTACAGGTTGATGGAAAGGCCGTTCTCGCCCAGAATGGACAGGGTAAAGGCATCGCCGCGGCCCCAGAGCAGCAGCAGCACCAGCACGCCCACATAGCACACCAGCGCCACGCTGACGTACTTCATCAGGCTGGCCTTCTGGCCCTCCTTCTGGCTGGTGCGGACGGTGAGCAGGAAGAAGGGCACGCTGAACACATAGCCCAGCACCATCATGGGCAGGTACAGGCCGTCGTAGTTGCCCATCATGCAGCCGTACAGCATGCACAGCACGGTGGTGTTGGTGGCGATGGAAAGTGCCAGCTTGCAGCCCGCACCGGCCACCATCAGCCGCTGCATGGGATCGTTGTTCTTGATGATCTGGATGTACTCGCTCACTTTGATCTTCTCGGTCTTTTCGCCGCCGATGCAAAGTACTTGGGCTGATCCTTCTCCCAGATGCCGATGACAGCCAGCAGGGTGAGCAGGATGGAGATGACGATGCCCACCGGAGCCAGCGTGCGGAAGAACCCGGCGGAAGCGTAGCCGCCCTCATAGTTCTTGGCAAGGATGGGGGCAAAGAACTGCATGGCACCCATGCCAGCAGACTGCCCACCGTGTTGAAGATGGTGAACAGGGGGCGCTGCTTGGGGTCATTGGTCAGCACGGTCTGGCCGGAGCGGGTGCAGCTGGTCTGGAAGGTGTAGCCGATGACCCACACGGCATACAGGGCAACGAACGCAGCGTAGCGCAGCCCCATGGCACTGGCGGGGATGAGCGGGGTGAGGCAGTACAGCACCAGAATGCTTGCTGCCATGATGAGGTTGCCGATGACCATGAAGGGCCGGAACTTGCCGAACCTGCCGTTGGTGCGGTCCATGAGGGCACCAATGATGGGGTCGGTGACGGCATCGAACAGGCGCATGCCGGTGACCATCACCGAAGCAAACAGCATGCTCAGGGCCAGCACTTTGCTGCCGAAGGTCGCGATGTAGGAAAGCACCAGCACATAGTACACGTTGGTCGCGCCGTTGTTCAGCGGAAACAGCACCAGCTGGTAGGTTTTGGCGCGGTTCACACTCGACGCCGTTGTTTTTTGTTCGCCCATTGCGGTCTCTCCTTTTGTCTTTGATAAAAGCGGCAGCCCGCCCCGCCTTCGGGGCAGGCTGCCGTAACATGGGGTCAGGGATCGTGCAGACCGGAATTACTTCTGGTCAACAGCAGGAGCGGTGTCTGCCAGCTCCTTCTTGCGCTTGAGGGCCTTGCTCAGCTGCCATGCGCACAGCACGGTCAGCACAGCCAGCACGGCGATCAGTGCATAGATCGCAGTCTGCCACCAGGGCAGCACGGTCTTCAGGGTATCGCTTGCAGACCAGCCGTTCATGGCGTTGGAGTTGACCACGGTGTACAGGATGTGATGCATTGCATTGCGCATCTGGGTCACGATGTAGGCATCGTTCTCGTAGTTGGCAGCCTTGGTGGTGTGGATCTTGGGCATCGGGCTGTCCCAGATGTCGGAACCGGCGATCAGGCCGTCCACCAGATCCATGTACTGGCTGGAGCCGGAGAAGTCGGTGATGCACATGCCGCGCATGCCCAGCTCCTCGCGTAGGAAGCCGTTCAGCAGGTTGGAGTTGGCACCGCACCAGGTTGCGCCCCAGCGGTTGAAGCCGGTCATCACGCACCATGCGCCGCCATCCGTGATGGCCTTATCGGCCACTTCCAGATAGATCTCGCGGGCGGTCTGCTCGTTCAGCCAGGTGTTGACACCACGGCGGCTGGTCTCGGAGTCGTTCAGGCAACGTGCTTCAGATAGACATACACGCCCTTGGACTGGATGCCCTGCACCTCGGCAGCGCAGATGGTGCCGGCCACAAAGGATCCTCGGCGTAGTACTCGAAGTTACGGCCGGAGTAGGCGGTGCGGTGCATGTTGATGCCGGGGCCGTACAGGCCGGAGTAACCCATGGCAAGGCAGTCCTCACCGATGCACTTGCCCACTTCGTTGATCAGGTCCACATTGAAGGTGGCAGCCATGACATCCTCGGAGGTGTAGCACATGGCGGATGCACCGCCGGTCAGGGCAGCGGTCAGGCCCTGCGGGCCGTTCTCGTCCTTGGTAGCGGTCTTGCCGATGGAGGCAGCCGCTGCAGTGTTGTGGAAGCCCAGAGTGATGGTGTTGACCATCTCATCGAAGGTCAGCTGATCCAGCAGGGTCTCCCACTGGGGATCGTCGAAGTCCTTGCCGATCATGGAGCGAGGGTCAGGCCGTTCTTGGCACCCAGAGTGGGCATCTCGACGCTGTCGGCCTCGGTGCCGTCGTACTGGGTAAAGGCCAGATCTGCAGCCAGCGTTTCGTTGGCGGTCAGAGCTGCAGGCTGGGTGGGAACCGTGCCGGTCCAGTCGGAGCGGCTCATCCAGGTCACGCTGCCGGGAGCATCGCTGCTCTTGTTGGGGTCGGACTCATCGAACAGGTTGGTGATGGCAGTGCCGTTGGCGCTGGCTGCATAGGTGGTGGCATCCAGTGCCTCGTTGGTCCACTTCCAGACCAGAGAAGCATTGCCGTCCTCGGTCATGCGGCCATTGGTGCCGGCACGGTGTAGCCCTTGGCAGCAAGGATGTTGTTGACAGCGTTGTGAGAATCGGTAGCAGCGGTGAAGTAGTAGTCACCGGCATCCAGAATGTAGGTCTTGGCGTTGTTTGCGTCGTAGGTGCGCAGCTCGCTCTTCTTCACGGTGATGGTCACATCCTCGGAAGCGCCGGGAGCCAGCACATCGGTCTTGGCAAAGCCGCACAGCTCTGCAGCGGCCTTCTCGATGCCGTTTGCCTTGTCGTAGTCGGTGTAGGGAGACTGGAAGTAGACCTGCACGGTCTCCTTGCCGGAATAGGTCTTGCCGGTGTTGGTGACCTTCAGGGTGACGGTGAAGGCGTCGTCAGACTCGGTCACATTGAAGTTGCTGTAAGCGAAGGTGGTGTAGCTGTCGCCGTAGCCGAAGGGATAGGCAACGGTGGTGGCCCAGTCATAGTCGCCTGCTTGGCAGTGCCCATGACCACATCCTCGTAACGGGTCTCGAAGTAGCGGTAGCCCAGATAGATGCCTTCCTGATAGACGCTGTACATGCCCTGCACGTCTGCACCCTCGGTCAGCAGGTTGTACTCTGCTGCGTTGGGGTAGGCCTGGGTGTAGAAGTTGTACATGGCGGGGTTTGCCAGATTGTCGTACAGGTAGGTGTCCACCAGAGAGCCGGAGGGGGTCACAGTGCCGGCGAGCAGCTGGCCCACACCGTTGATGCCGGTCTGGCCCACATCGCCGATCCACATGGCGGCATCAATGCCGTAGTCCTCGCCGCAGATGGCAGGGTTGAGGAAGTCCATTTCCAGTGCGTTGGAGCTGTTGATCAGGACGACGATGGACTTGAAGGTGCCGTTGTCCTTCAGTGCCTTCAGGTTCTTCAGCAGCTCGATCTCTTCTGCGGACAGCTCCAGATAGTTGCCGCTGCCCTCGGAACCGGAGATCCAGCTGTCGTTGGTGCCGTTGGCACCGCTGGGCAGGTCTGCGCCCTCGCCGCCGGAGCGGGAGAACACCACGATGGCAGCATCGCCATACTCGGCAAAGCTGCTCTCGGCGCTGGACAGTGCGCTCCACGGAGCTTCATTGACAGCGTACTGGGTGTTTGCTTCCAGCGTATCCGAGATGGAGGCCGGGGTAATGCGGCTGTAGTTCTTCATCATGCTGTCGGACTTGTACAGATCCCACAGCGTCTGGTTGACCTGAATGCCCTGAGCTTCCAGTGCTTCCTTCAGGTTGGGGGCCTTGCTGGTATCCACGGAACCGGAGCCGGTGCCGCCGTACATCAGGTCCACAGAGCCATGGCCGAACAGGCTGACTTTGGCGCTGTCTGCCAGCGGCAGGGCAGCGTTGTCGTTCTTCAGCAGGGCAGCGCCTCGGCCTCAACGGTGGCGCACAGCTCTGCTTCGTAAGCCTCGCGCTCTTCGTCGGAAGCAAAGCCCGCTTTGAAGTATTCGGTATCTTCCGTAGTGTTGCCCTTGATGATCTTATAGGTCGATGCATTCAGAGCAACGTTCAGGGTGGTGGCGTACTGATTTGCGATCATGTTGCCCACGATGGCGGCGATGGTCAAAATCGCCGTCAGCGCAGTGAGCACCGACCACAAACGTACTTTGGGTTTCTTGGTATTCATTGGTTCTCCTCCTTTTCATTTATAACAACCGCCAGACAGCGGAATGTCCTTGTTTATACCCAGTTTGCACTCTTCGACTTGGTCTTTACCAGCTTGTAGCTGGGGTTCGGCTCTGCCACATTGCAGAAGGATGCGGTGTCGATGCAGTCGCCTGCAACGGCCTTCAGCTCCACCTTGCCATGCAGCGGCACGCGGAACCTGAAGATGTGCTCGCCGGTCTGCTCTGCCAGTTTTTTGCCGTCCGCATACAGGGCGACGGTGTTCTGGTTGGAGTAGACCTTGACCTCGATCTCCTTCTCGGTGCGGTCGGTGAACCGCTTGGAGCAGATGTGGACGAAGTTTTCCTCGCTCCACCATGCTTTATAAAGGTAGAAACTGTCCTTTTTGGTCTTTCGGTCAAAGGTGACAAGACCCTTGTGGTTCATACCCGGCTCGCCGCCCTGATCCCGGGCATCGGCTGCAAAATCGAACATGTTCCAGACATGGGTCGCCCACAGCCACGGGTGGCGGTCAAAGCACTTCAGCATATACTCGTGGTACTTGGCCTGATATTCCTCGGTGTGGTCGCCCCGGCGGGGTGGGCACTGTGGAGGTTGGGCATGCCTCGGCACCGTACTCGGAAAAGCCCAGCGGACGGTTGGGGTACACCAGATGGAAAAAGTCCATCCACAGGTCATTCAGGAACAGGCCCGGCACATACCAGCCAGATACAGGTTCCAGCTCACCAGATCGGTGATGTGTGCCACCGGGTTGAAGGGGCCGCACATGGCGTAGCAGGCCAGCGTGGTCAGGCGAGTGGGGTCCATCTTGTGGCACAGCTCGTTGAGCACCCGGTGGTTGTCCAGCATATCCGCCTTGTCCTTGGTGGAAATGGTGATCTCGTTGGATACACCCCAGCAGACGATGGAGGGGTGGTTGTAGTTCTGGTGGATGAGCTCCTTCATCTGGCTGATGGTATTTTCCCGGCCATTGGGCAGATGCTCGGAGATGTAGGGAATCTCTGCCCAGACCACCATGCCGTACTGGTCGCACAGGTCGTAGAAATACTGGTCGTGCTGGTAGTGCGCCAGCCGGACGGTGTTTGCACCCAGCTCCCGGATCAGCGCCATGTCCTCATCGTGCATCTCTCGGGTGATGGCGTTGCCCAGACCCTTGCGGTCCTGATGGCGGGACACACCGTGGAGAGGGTAGGGCTTACCGTTGAGGAAAAAGCCCTTCTTTGCATCCACAGAGAAGCTGCGCAGGCCCACCTTGGTGGTCACTTCATCCACCGGCTTGCCGTCCTGCAGCAAGCGGACGACACAGGTGTACAGGTATGGGTCCTTCACGCCGTTCCACAGGTGGGGAGCATCCAGATGGAGGAAAGTATTTTCGCCCTCGCCCTTTGCAACGGTGCGGCCCTCGGCATCCAGCAGCTCCACCGTCACGGTGCCGCTGCCTTCCACCAGCGTTTCTACCCGGATGTCGGCGCTGCCCTCTTTCAGGGTGGGGGTGATCTTCACGCCGGTATCGCCAAAGTGTCCCAGTGCGATGTGGTTTTTGTTCACCACCAGCAGGCTCACATCCCGGTAGATGCCGCCGTAGAAGGTGAAGTCCGCTTTCTGGGGGTAAACGCGGTCGTTGACGCTGTTGTCCACCCGCACCGTGAGCTGGTTCTCTGCCTGCAGCAGCTCCGTGACCTCTGCCCGGAAGGTGGAGTAGCCGCCGTCATGGGTGCAGAGCTGCTGACCGTTCAGCAGCACGGCGGCGCTGGCGTTGACACCCTCGAACTGCAGCCACACCTGCTGCTGTGCCGGGTCGTACACCGGTGCTGCAAAGCGGGTGCAGTAGGTGCAGCAGCCCCGCCAGTAATCGTTGCCGCCGTCCTGACCGTCCCTGGCGTTCCATGTATGGGGCAGCTCTACGGCGGTGGTAACGCCGTTCGGGCCGGTGAACTGCCAGTCCTTCATGAGCTTTGCAATACTACGCATCCGATTCCTCCTGTTTTTGCTGTGGTACAGTGACTTTTTTCGTTTTTTGCTCTTTGTCATTATTTTATCAGAGTGGCCGTATTTCGCAAGATGCGTGCGAAAATCGGTCGTTTTGCGTGCGCATTCGGTTTTGGACTGCCAAATGTGAACTGATATATTTGTAAGTTTTCCACAAGCAGATGTATCCAACAAGTCGCAAAAAGAAAACCGCCGCAGTCCTTCCGTTTCCGGAACTTCTGCGGCGGCTGCCGTTTTCTTAACTTATTTTTGCAGCGGAAAGATGATCTTTTCCGCAAAAAACTCGCCCTGCTCTTCCAAGGTCAAAGTGCCTTTGTACTTCTGCACGATGCGCCGGATCACCTTCAGCTCGTATTGTGCAGAGCGGCTTGCCTGCTGTTCCGGCGGACGCAGCGGCTGATGATGTTCACCACCACAAAACCCTGCCGCACACAGACCAGCAGATCGATGACCCTGCACTCCGGCCGGGAGACCTGCACGGCGCTTTCCACGGCATGATCCAGCGCATTGGCAAACAATGCGTACAGATCCCCCGCTTCAAAAAAGCCCAGACAGCTGCCGTTTGCCACGGCATTCAGCTGGATGCCCCGGGACTCGCACAGCAGACTCTTCTCGGTCAGCACCACATCCAGCACCTCGTTGCCGGTGTTGCGGTTCGCGTCATACAGGCGGGCCGCGCGCTCGGCTCATCAATGCGCTCCTGTGGTACCGCTTCGGGCGACAGTTTGCGGAGATTGGCGATCTGCACCTTCAGCTCATGGCAGCGCTTGTTGATGATCTGCACGTTCTGCCGGGCCACCTGATACTGCTGGCGCTGACGCTCGTACAGCAGATTCAGTTCACTCATCTCTTTTTCCATGGCAGACTTCTTGAACAGCTCGCTCTGGAAATACAGCAGGGTGATAAAATAGAACTGCCCGATCAGAATGGTAACGGTAAGACTCAGCGGAGTATGTTCGGCGCGGGCATTGTCCAGCACGGCGGCCTGCACCATGAACAGGATGCCAATGAAGAACGCGCTGAACAGCTGCCGAGGCCCGATGTTGTATTCTCCTTTATAAGGAAGCTGCCGTGCCAGCAGGATGTACACCGCCGCAAAGAATACCGCCCCGGACAGCAGCTGTACCAGAACCGCCCAAGGGGAAGCCATGTTCAGCGGGTGTCCATACCGGGTAAACTGCAGCTCCAGAAAGCACCAGCTCTCGTAGGCGCACTGCGCGATGAGCAGGCTCCATACTGCGCAGTACAGGGCACCTTTTTTATTGATATCCGTACACAGATAGATCATCCCGCCCAGCAGCGCAAAAAAGGAGATGTAAAGCACCAGCAGCAGGAGCTGCTGCTGCCACAGTGTTGTGGACTGTGCCAGAGGTCCAGCAGCTGCGCCAGCAAAAGCAGCGGGAACAGCATCCCGCAGGCGCGCGCCCAGAAATGGGAGCGATGCCGCAAAGGCAGACAAAAAACCAGCGCCGCGCCCCAGCGCAGCAGCGCCCGGAGCAGGCTGTTCAGCAGCGATGAGGTCACAGCACACCTCCCATGTAGGACGCTACTGCGGTAAGAAAGGCCGTACGCTGCCTTCGGCTGATCTCCAGCCGGTCGTTTTTCACAAGGCAAAGTCGTTTTCAATGCCCTTGACGTAGGCCAGATTGACCAGATAGCATTGGTTGCAGCGGACAAAATGATACTCGGCAAGCTGCTTTTCGGCACTTTGCAGCTGGCGCGTGCCGCGAACTCGCCTTTGGAGGTGTGGTAGTACAGCATCCGGCTGTGGGTCTCCAGATAATAGATATCAGCGGTATCCAGCAGCTGGATGCCGCCGCCCGCCAGCTGCAGCACCACCTGCCCGCCTCTGCGCCGCTGCACCCGCTGGATGGCGCGGGAAAGCTTGGTGCAGAACTGATAATAGTTCACCGGCTTCAGCACATAATCCAGTGCATCCACCTCGTAGCCCCGGATGGCATACTGTGCCATGTTGGTCACAAAGACCAGTACCACATCCGCATCCACGGCCCGGATGGCTTCGGCCGCTCCAAAACCGTCCAGCCGTGGCATCTCCACGTCCATAAAAATAATGTCGAATCCCGGCGTATAGTGCTCTGCGATCTCGCACCGTCTGTGATGAGACTGATCTCCACCTGCAGGCCTTGCTCCTGCGCATATTGCCGGACGAACCGGTTCAGGCTTTCCCGTGTTTCTTCCTGATCCTCTACGATCGCAATTTTGAACATCCTGCACCCACCTTCTCACTGCGTCTGATCGCCGTATGGCTCTTTTTATTGAAACACACTTTTCTATGAAATGCAATGGAAAACCTTGAGGGGAAAACAGATGCGGTTCTCGTCCTGCTCTGACGTGGGTTAGTGGATGGCGCAACAAAAAAGCCCCAGACAACCGTCTGAGGACTTTTGCGGCAGAGCACTGCCAAGGGCAGGCGAACCTGGATTTATTCCAGATACTGCGGCAGATTCCACGCACCTCGCAGCACACGGTGGACCTCCACAGTCTTTATTTCATCGTTGACGCGGTAAAATACAAGATACTGGTCAACGACCATCCTACGGTAAGCAGGGTCGAGGCGGTAGATCTCGCACATTTTCGGGGTATCGCCCAATTTTGTGATCTTCTCCCGCAGCTCTTTCAGTACGCGGCTAGCTGTTTTAGGGTAAAAGCCAGACAGATATCGGGCGATATCGTTCAGGTCCTGTACAGCAAGGGGCAGATATTTGATTTTATACGTCATACTGCTTGCCCAGCGTCTCCCATACGCTTTCGTGGTCTGCCCATTGCGTGTCGGGGTCAGCCGCCTGCTGCTTTGCCTTGGCAAGTGCCTCGGCAACATACCGCTGGTGCAAGAACTCCTCGTACTTGGCGTAGTCCTCAATGTTGATGAGAACTGATTCCCCACGGCCATGATTCGTGATGATCACATGGTCATGGTCTTTGAGCATCTCGAAATTTCGGCGTAATGGTTGCGCAGGTCCCGGGAAGGGCGAACGAATGTCTGCATCATACGGGACACCTCCTGTCAGGAATATTGTATCACAAAATGACTACAGCTGCAACGGTGACAATAGGGTAAGAATCGTCCCGTGGCCACAAATTTTCAATTCTTGGAAATTTTCTGCCATCCGGGACAGCTTCTTGTTGGGACGTGCCTGCCCCAAACCCTGCTGGTGAAAATTTTAGTCCCACCGATTTTCATCCGTCCATCTATATTCCGTTTGAGTTTCTTTATCGTTGCACATTGAATGGCATCCATCTTTTCCCCATATTTGACAATGCTCATGTGTGAAATGATCTTCCTGATAGCGAAAATACTCATGGTGGATACAATCCATACAATAGGATGTCAGGCAGATATTGTCTTTATTATCATGTAAAACATCTGTTGCGTTCATAATTTTCCTTCTTTCTACTATGATAGTGTGGTTAATATGTCTTTGCTTATTTTGAGTTACAATCTTTCGTATGCTTCATAATGCAACACCCCATTACGATAATGGGAAGCACAGCTCTCAGCCCAAGGTCACCCAAAAAGTCACATTTGCATCAAGAACCAATCCTGCAAACCATGCAGCCAAAGTGAAAACTGTTGCCCAACCATATCCCATTATAACACGCCCTTTCATTACGATTCGTTTAGCATGCTCACTGGTTTGAGTATACCATACAGCTTGACAAAAGACCACTGCTATATGTCAGAACTCTCCCTTTTTCCCGCGTACGTACGGACGGACATACGCAGCGATTGACCCGAAACGCACAGTATAGGGGGATGCAAAGCAAAAGGCAGGATACCACCGTCATGGTGATACTCTGCCTTTGCTCGTTTACTGCTCTGCGTACTCTCTCCGCAGAACCTCCGATAAACAAAAAACGTACCCGAACCCTTTTTCATAAAGAATCGGGTTCGAGTACGAACTGTATGGTGGAGAATTAGGGACTCGAACCCCAGACCCCCTGCGTGTGATGCAGGTGCTCTAACCAGCTGAGCTAATCCTCCATATTTTGTTTTGTGCGTTCCGAACTGGAACGTGATTATTATAGCACGGCCTTTGCAAAATGCAAGCCTAATTTTAAAAAAATCACACTTTTTGTATCCGCTTTCCGGTTGCCCTTTGATGCCAAATCGTGTATACTGAACACAGAAACTTTCCCACCGGGAAAAGAGGTACAAAAAATGCTGACACTTCGTGGAATCATTACGCTGATCGTTCTGATCGTTCTGTTTGCACTGGCCGTTGTGTGGATCTCCAAGCAGGGCGGCTGGAAGGGCGAGGGCTGCGGCGGCAACTGTGCATCCTGCCACAGCCACTGCGAAAAACAGGACCCGAACAAAAAAGCCTGAGTTCAAAAATGCCCCCGGACATTGCCTGCTGGCAGCGTCCGGGGGCATTCTGCTTTCAGCTTTCCGTCTCGCGGTAAAACACCCCGCGCTCTGCCGCGTACACGGCAATGGTGCTCAGCAAGTCCTGATGGGCTTTCTGGTAAGTAGTGCGGCCGATGTGCAGCTGATCGATCACATCGTCCTCCGTGCGGTGCTGCACATAGCGCAGCTCGAACAGATCCGCACGCAGCGGGTCGTTCTGCCGGTAATAAGCAAGGCCCTCCTCAATGGCGGCGCACCAGCTGCGCTCCACCGGGTTTCGTGCACGTTGCCGCATCCCATACCGGTACAGTGCCAGCCGCGTCTGATTTCTCTGCTCGCTTGTCATGTTCTGCCCTCCTCTTTTCATCCGCGCGGCGTGCCAGCACTTCGCGGCGGTTCTGCTCTTCAAAAAAGCAGAGATCCCGCTCGTACATGCTCAGACCAAGCACCGCGCTCAGCCGTTCTGCTTCGCTCAGCTTGAACTGTGTGCGCCCCTGCAGTTTCAGGTTCAGTGCATTGGGGCTGATCTTCAAGGCTCGTGCCACATACTGCATCTTGTACCCACTGGCGCGAATATAATCCCGGATCATTTCAGTATTTGCCATATTCCGCTCTCCTTTTTTCGTATCGGCAATGCTGTTCTACAATCTTTAGTTGTAGTATATTCCTGCATTGATTCAGTGTCAACCCATTTTTGCAAATTCGCAGAAAAAAGTTGATTTTAATGCAATTTTTTGGTATACTTCTGGTAACAGCATTCTTTTTGCAGAACAACCATAC
>ENA-OQER01000989-OQER01000989.1-human-gut-metagenome-genome-assembly--contig:-NODE-989-length-14743-cov-1.663383_pt1 | contig 14743 bp, 14 predicted proteins | sample MGYA00242797_ERZ504639 | MGnify/ENA primary metagenome ERZ504639 (study PRJEB26092, sample SAMD00036306) | human gut metagenome | host: Homo sapiens | study: EMG produced TPA metagenomics assembly of...
ACCCGACCATTAATAATGTAAGCCAGTCTCAGACAAATGGTAAAGCGATGCTGGCGCATGCGTCATCTTCATTGAGTAATGTAAAAGGAAGTGTTCTGTTACTATTTACTACCCGCGAACCACGGTTAATTATGATCACCAACGGCTAGGTTGAAAGTGGTCTGGACGATAAACATCTCGGCCTTCTGATAGAAAATCACACGCTGGCTTATTTAAATGCAGATCTCTGGTATCAGGGAATCAATAATGCATTGGCTGTTCTACAAGCACAGATATTAAAACAACCGACGCCGCCACTGACGTATTATCCGCATCCAGGACAACAGCATGAAAATGCTCCCCCCGGCAGCACCAACACATTAGGTTTTATCGCCTGGCTGCGACGTTTATCTTATTTTCCTGGATCTTTTGCTACACGACTCGTTTTATTTATGCGTTAAAATTTGCAGTGGCGATGACTATTGCAATATGGGTTATCAGGCTTTATGTTTGTATATCGATAATAGCTTTGCGATTACCAGAATATCGCCACTCTGGGCAGGGCTAATTGGTGTCTGTACGTTTATTGCCGCATTGTTATTGACGAGTAAACGATAAAAGAGGCCGGAAAAGTGCGCGTGTATTATGCCGGATGGGGCGCGAACGCCTTATCCGGCCCACAAAACCCGCAAATTCAATTAATTGCGTCCCCTTGTAGGCCTGATAAGCGTAGCGCATCAGGCAATGCTTCCTGCTTTATAATCCCTTCAGCAACTTTTCAACAAACTCAGGCACCACCTGGCTTGCCGGGCCGTAATATTTCTCGGCAAATTCATTACCGACCTGACTTGGTTCGAGATTCAGTTCCACGGTGTGCGCGCCATGCAGTTTCGCTTCGTGAACAAACCCAGCCGCCGGATAAACATGCCCGGAAGTACCAATGGCAATGAAAATATCAGCCATCGACAACGCCATATAAATTTCATCCATGCCGAGTGGCATTTCGCCAAACCAAACGACGTGCGGGCGCAAGGGTGCCGGGAACTGGCAACAATGGCATTTATCTTCTGGCGTAACGTCTCCGGTCCAGTCGAGAACCTGACCACTTTGCGAACAACGAACTTTCAGCAATTCCCCATGCATATGAATGACATTGGTATTACCTGCGCGTTCATGCAGGTTGTCTATATTCTGCGTTACCAGCAAAAAGCGATCGCCGAGGGCGTCTTGCAGTTTAGCCAGCGCAAGATGCGCGGCGTTAGGCTGAATTTCTGGCTGCTGCAGCTGTCGACGACGGGCGTTATAAAACGCTTGCACCAGTTCAGGATCGCGATCGAAACCTTCCGGCGTTGCCACATCTTCAACCCGATGTTCTTCCCACAGGCCATCTGCGGCGCGAAAGGTACGAATACCTGATTCCGCAGAAATCCCTGCCCCTGTCAGTACGAGTACTCTTGGTTTTTCCATTGCTTCCGGCACCACTTATCTCTGAAAAAATACGCTGACGCAAACGCTCGCGCAGGCGGCGTTTATTTTTACGAAAACGACTTAACCGATGACCCCGACGCGACAGCATAGCAACCTCTGTTGTTTAATCGGTTAGATGTAGGAAGGCCGCACCACGCATTCCTCCCGCATCACCGTGGCGCGCGCGTCAATGCGCGGAACACGAGCTACAGGTAAGAGATGACGAGGCAGCCTGTCCGCCAGTTGCGTTGTGATTGCCGGGAAATTCGATAAGCCACCACCAATGACGACCAGGTCAGGGTCAACAATGGTCAGGATATTTCCCAGACAAACCGCTAATAAATCCAGATAACGCTCAACGTGCGCCCTTGCCTGCTCATCGCCTTGATCATAAAGCGCAATAATTTCGGGAGCCTGCAACGGTTGATGATAATAGTGTTGATACAGCCACGCAAAACCGCGACCAGACAGATAATTTTCAATGCAGCCATGCTGACCACAGCCGCAGCGGCGTAACGGGAAATCCAACCCCATCATGGTTAACGCATCAACCGGCAGACGCATATGGCCAAACTCGCCGGTAATGTAGCTTTTACCGGTAATCGGTTTGCCGTTGAAAATCAGCCCGCCGCCAACGCCGGTGCCGAGAATCAACCCCATCACCAGTGGATATTGAGTAAATTCATCATCCCAGGCTTCTGAAAGGGCAAAACAGTTGGCATCGTTATCAAGGCGTACATCGCGATCAAGACGTGCGCTCAGGTCGGCACGCAGCGGTTTACCGCTGGCAGCGGGGACATTGGCGGCATACAGCGTACCATCTTCTGTTTCCGGCATTCCCGGAATACCGATGCCGACAGAACCTTTACAGCCAAAACGTTGGTCAGCTTCAGCTACCAGCTCACACACTGCATCTAAAAATGCGTCATAGCTGTCACGCGGTGTCGGCACCCGCTTTTCCCACTGCAACTGCCGACCGCTATCAAACACGCCAAGCGCAATTTTTGTTCCACCAATATCAAACCCGTAATACATTGCCGCTCCTTGTTTTAATGTACTGCCTTTACTGGCCGCTAAGGACTCGCGCAGGGTCAATATTACTGGCGCGCCGCGCCGGATACCAACTTGCCAAAAGACTCAGCAACAATGCTGTGACCAGTACGTAGAAGACGTCCAGCCAGTGCAATTCCGATGGCAGGAAATCAATAAAATAGATATCGCTGGAGAGGAACTGATGACCGATCAACTTTTCAATCCACTCAATAATCGGGGTAAGTTGCAGTGAAACCACCACACCGATAATCACCCCACACAGGCTGCCGAACAGCCCTGCCAGCAATCCATACCAGACAAAGATGGCGCGAATTAAACCATCTTTCGCCCCCAGCGTTCTTAATACTGCGATATCGCCACTCTTGTCTTTCACCGCCATCACTAAGGTGGAGACGATGTTGAAACAGGCCACGCCAATCACCAGTACCATCGCCAGATACATAATGGCGCGGATCATCTGGATATCGCGATACATATAGCCGTAAGTACCAATCCAACTTTTAATATAAACATAGCTGTTGGTCACTTCACCCGCATCGCGTACCAGCTTATTGGCGTTGAAAACATCCGTCATTTTAAGGGCAATACCTGACACGCTGGAACCCATATCAAGATATTGTTGGGCATCCGCCAGCGGGATCATGGCAAAACTGTGATCGAGTTGACCACTCAACTGCAAAATACCGGCAACGTGCAAACGCACACGTTTTGGCTGCATCAGTTATGCTCGGGATTCGAGTTGGGGATCATAATCGACACCCAATCCCCCTGCTTCACTTTCAGCGCATCCGCCACGCCTTTGCCGATGATAATTTGCTGTTCGCCCGCTTTAAAATTGCGCCACGCATCGCCCTGGACAAACGAGGGTAATGCGCTCAGACGCTGTTCCTGTTGCGGGTTAACGCCCTTCACCTGGATTGCGCGAAGATTCACGCCACTTTCCACCAGCCCGGTGAAATTGATATACGGCGCGGCAGCGGCAATACCCGGCACTTTTTGCACGTGATCCAGTGCTTCCTGCCAGTTAGTCCACGGCTGATCCACCGCCTCGATTTCACCATGCGGCACCACCGCCAGAATACGGTTGTTCAGTTCGCGTTCAAAGCCGTTCATCGCGCTTAAGCCGACGATCAATACCGCCACGCCGAGGCAATGCCAATGGTAGAAATAACGGAGATCAGCGACACCATGCCGCCGCGCCGCCGTCCGCGACTAAAACGCGAGGCCAATTAATAACGATAAAGCATCGCCATTACTCCGCCCCCATCAGGCTCAGTTCCGCCGTCAGACGACCATCACGCATTTCTAACTGGCGGCTCATACGTTTCGCCAGTTGCAGGTCGTGAGTAACCACCAGGAAGGCGGTGCCCTGCAAGCGATTCAATTCCCCAAGCAACTGGAAGATGCTGTCGGCGTTACGCGCATCGAGGTTACCGGTAGGTTCATCCGCCAGTACCAGGCGCGGGTTATTCACCAGCGCACGGGCAATCGCCACACGCTGCGTTCGCCGCCAGAAAGTTCAGATGGGCGGTGATTCGCACGATGATCCAGCCCCACCGCTTTTAACATCTCAAGTGCACGGCTGTTGATTTCAGCGGGCTTTTTCTTGCCAATCAGCAGCGGCATAGCCACGTTTTCCAGGGCGGTAAAATCCGGCAGCAGGTGGTGAAACTGATAAATAAAGCCCAGCTTCTGGTTGCGCAGCTCTGCTTTCGCCGCCGAAGACAGTTTGCTCATCGGTTGACCGTTAAAGATCACATCGCCGGAGGTTGGCGTATCCAGCCCGCCCAACAAGTGCAGCAAGGTGCTTTTACCGGAACCAGAGCTACCGACGATCGCATCATTTCACCTTCGCCGACGCTGAAACTGACATTGTGCAGCACATCGGTTTGCACACTGCCTTCCTGATAGCGTTTGCACAGGTTGTCGCATTGCAACAGGATCTTATTCATAACGTAAAGCCTCAGCGGGTTGAGTGGCGGCAGCGCGCATGAAGGGTAAAGCGTAGACAGCAGCGCGATAGCCATCGCCACCAGCGCAATAACAATGACCTGTAAAGGTTCGATAGCGACCGGCAGCGCCGCGCCATCAAGCAGGACGCCGATTATCGCATCAGATTATTTAACTGGCTGGCAAGCAGGGCGCCAAGCGCCGCTCCGAGGATCGCACCGATAATCCCGGCGCTGGCCCCTTGCACCATAAAGACCATCATGATTTGTCGCGGAGTTAAGCCTTGCGTTTGCAGGATCGCTACTTCGCCCTGCTTCTCCATTACCATCAGCTAGTGAGGTAATAATGTTAAACGCCGCAACGGCGACAATCAGGCTCAGCAGTAAACCCATCATATTTTTTTCCATGCGTACGGCCTGGAACAACTCGCCTTTACGATCACGCCAGTCCTGCCATTTGCTGCCTTCAGGCAGTTTTTGCTGACTTAATGAGTCGACTTTCAGCGGCTCATCCAGCCACAAACGCCAGCCGGTAATATTGCCTGCCGGATAACGCATCAGACGCGAGGCATCCTCAATATTCACCAGCATTTCATAGCCATCGACTTCACTGTTGGCGGCGAAAGTGCCAATCACATTGAACAGGCGCTGGCTTGGAATACGCCCCATCGGCGTGAACTGGCTGGCAGATGGTACCATCACGCGGATTTGATCACCGCGATTAACGCCTAGCTGTGAGGCAAGTTGTTCGCCGAGGATGACATTATATTTCCCCGGCTCGAGGTCAGTTTGTTTCACATTGACCAGATACGGTGTAAGTGGATCTTTTTGCGCCGGTCGATACCGAGCATCACCCCGACCGCCACGCTGCGCGCGCTTTGCAGTACCACATCACCGGTAGTAATAGGTGCGACGCGATTAACGCCGTCCAGTTTGACTGCCGTTTCCGGGAGTTGCTGCGGGTTAAGAGAGCCATGCTCAGAAGAGAGAATTGCCTGTGGCATCAGGCCAAGGATGTTGTTTTGCAGCTCGCGCTCAAAGCCGTTCATCACTGACAATACTGTGACCAGCGCCATCACCCCGAGGGTAATGCCGATGGTAGAAAGCCAGGAGACGAAACGACCGAAGCGATCCGCTGCACGCCCACGCATGTAACGCAGGCCAATAAATAGAGCGACAGGTTGGTACATGAAATCCGTCTGGTTGCTGTAGCAAAGACACGAGTATATAAGCGAAAGCAAGATGGGTAAACGTCTGAACTGTAAGTGATCGTCAGGGCTAATCTGAAAAGCCCCCGTGAATCAATCGGCTAAATTGCCATGTTTTATCATCAATCTTGCCGCCTGATCTTAATCTGAAAAATCATCCAATACAGACAGATACCCATTACACATAGGGTCATAACCCGCAGGATCAACCGCATGTAAATTAAAAAAGAGCGTGTTGTCCTGATGAAACAAAAAGAGCTATGGATTAACCAGATCAAAGGGTTATGTATTTGTCTGGTGGTGATTTATCACTCGGTCATTACCTTTTATCCGCATCTGACCACTTTTCAGCATCCGTTATCGGAAGTCCTGAGCAAATGCTGGATCTATTTCAATCTTTACCTTGCACCCTTTCGTATGCCGGTTTTTTTCTTTATTTCCGGCTATTTGATTCGCCGCTATATCGACAGCGTACCGTGGGGAAATTGTCTCGATAAACGCATCTGGAGCATCTTTTGGGTGCTGGCGCTTTGGGGCGTGGTGCAGTGGCTGGCGTTAAGTGCGCTTAACCAGTGGCTGGCACCTGAGCGCGATTTAAGCAACGCTTCCAATGCCGCGTATGCCGATTCCACCGGTGAGTTCCTGCACGGATGATCACAGCCAGCACCAGCTTGTGGTATCTGTATGCGTTAATTGTCTATTTCGTGGTATGTAAAATTTTTAGCCGTCTGGCGCTGCCACTATTCGCCTTGTTTGTACTGCTGAGTGTGGCGGTTAATTTCGTTCCCACGCCGTGGTGGGGAATGAACAGTGTGATCCGCAATTTGCCTTATTACAGCCTTGGCGCATGGTTTGGCGCAACATTAATGACCTGTGTTAAAGAGGTGCCGTTGCGCCGCCATCTGCTGATGGCTTCTTTGCTTACCGTTCTGGCGGTCGGTGCCTGGTTGTTTACTATCTCGCTGCTGTTGTCGCTGGTATCGATTGTGGTGATCATGAAGCTGTTTTATCAATACGAGCAACAATTCGGTATGCGCTCCACCAGCCTGCTGAATGTGATTGGCTCCAACACCATTGCTATCTACACCACCCATCGCATTCTGGTTGAAATATTCAGCTTAACTCTGCTTGCGCAATGAACGCAGCACGCTGGTCGCCGCAAGTCGAACTGACACTCCTGCTGGTTTATCCCTTTGTCAGTTTGTTCATCTGTACTGTTGCGGGCTTGCTGGTAAGAAAACTTTCACAGCGTGCATTCAGCATCTGTTGTTCTCCCCGCCTTCACTGCCCGCTGCCGTCAGTTACTCCCGCTAAGCCATCGCCCCAGCCGGGGCGATTCAATTTGCTAAACCATGTCGATTACGGATAATGAACAGCATTGCTTATCAGAGATATGCCCCCATATGTTGAGGCATATCCTAACGAGAATCTGACAACCGTTATGCCTGAACAATATCGTTATACGCTGCCCGTCAAAGCGGGTGAGCAGCGTCTGCTGGGCGAGTTAACCGGCGCAGCCTGTGCAACGCTGGTAGCGGAAATTGCCGAACGTCACGCCGGTCCGGTGGTACTCATTGCACCAGATATGCAAAATGCTCTGCGTTTGCATGATGAAATCAGCCAGTTCACCGATCAGATGGTGATGAATCTGGCGGACTGGGAAACTCTTCCCTACGACAGTTTTTCGCCTCATCAGGACATTATCTCCTCGCGCCTTTCCACCCTTTACCAGCTACCGACGATGCAGCGTGGCGTACTGATTGTTCCGGTGAATACGCTTATGCAGCGCGTTTGCCCACACAGTTTTCTCCACGGTCATGCGCTGGTGATGAAAAAAGGTCAGCGCCTGTCACGAGATGCATTACGAACCCAACTGGACAGCGCCGGTTATCGCCATGTTGACCAGGTGATGGAGCACGGCGAATACGCCACGCGCGGCGCGTTGCTGGATCTCTTCCCGATGGGGAGTGAGCTGCCTTATCGTCTTGATTTCTTTGATGATGAAATCGACAGCCTGCGGGTGTTTGACGTCGACAGCCAGCGCACGCTGGAGGAAGTAGAAGCGATCAATCTGCTGCCCGCGCACGAATTTCCGACCGATAAAGCGGCAATTGAACTGTTCCGCAGCCAGTGGCGCGATACCTTCGAAGTGAAGCGCGATCCGGAACATATTTACCAGCAAGTGAGTAAAGGCACATTACCTGCCGGGATCGAGTACTGGCAGCCATTGTTCTTCAGCGAACCACTGCCGCCGCTGTTCAGTTATTTCCCTGCCAATACCTTGCTCGTGAATACTGGCGATCTGGAAACCAGTGCCGAACGTTTCCAGGCTGACACGCTGGCGCGTTTTGAGAATCGCGGCGTCGATCCGATGCGCCCGCTGTTGCCACCACAATCGCTCTGGCTGCGGGTGGACGAGCTCTTCTCAGAGCTGAAAAACTGGCCCCGGGTGCAGCTAAAAACTGAACATTTACCGACAAAAGCCGCGAATGCCAATTTAGGTTTCCAGAAACTGCCAGACCTGGCCGTTTCAGGCGCAACAAAAGCGCCGCTGGATGCGCTGCGTAAGTTCCTCGAGACTTCGACGGTCCGGTGGTGTTCTCGGTAGAAAGTGAAGGTCGCCGTGAAGCGCTGGGTGAACTGCTCGCACGAATTAAAATTGCTCCGCAACGCATTATGCGTCTTGATGAAGCCAGCGATCGTGGGCGTTATCTGATGATTGGCGCTGCCGAACATGGTTTTGTCGATAAGGTGCGTAATCTGGCGCTGATCTGCGAAAGCGATCTGCTCGGTGAACGTGTTGCCCGCCGTCGTCAGGATTCTCGCCGCACCATCAACCCCGATACACTGATCCGTAACCTTGCGGAGCTGCATATTGGTCAGCCGGTGGTCCATCTGGAGCACGGTGTCGGGCGCTATGCCGGAATGACCACGCTCGAAGCGGGCGGCATTACTGGCGAGTATTTGATGCTCACCTATGCCAACGACGCCAAACTGTATGTTCCGGTGTCGTCACTGCATCTGATTAGCCGTTACGCAGGTGGCGCGGAAGAAAAACGCCCCGCTGCATAAACTTGGCGGCGATGCGTGGTCACGCGCGCGGCAGAAAGCGGCGGAAAAAGTGCGTGATGTGGCGGCGGAATTGCTGGATATCTACGCGCAACGCGCCGCCAAAGAGGGCTTCGCGTTTTAAACACGATCGTGAGCAGTATCAGTTGTTCTGCGACAGCTCCCGTTTGAAACCACGCCGGATCAGGCGCAGGCCATTAATGCGGTACTTAGCGACATGTGTCAGCCGCTGGCAATGGATCGTCTGGTGTGCGGCGATGTTGGCTTTGGTAAAACAGAAGTGGCGATGCGCGCCGCTTTCCTGGCAGTAGATAACCACAAGCAGGTGGCGGTGTTGGTGCTACCACCCTTCTCGCGCAGCAGCATTACGACAACTTCCGCGACCGTTTCGCCAACTGGCCGGTACGTATCGAAATGATCTCCCGTTTCCGCAGCGCCAAAGAGCAGACGCAAATCCTTGCGGAAGTGGCGGAAGGGAAAATCGATATTCTGATCGGTACGCACAAACTGCTGCAAAGTGACGTCAAGTTTAAAGATTTAGGCCTGCTGATTGTCGATGAAGAACACCGCTTCGGGGTGCGTCATAAAGAGCGTATTAAAGCGATGCGCGCGAACGTGGATATTCTGACGCTTACTGCAACGCCGATCCCACGTAGCTGAATATGGCAATGAGCGGAATGCGTGACCTGTCGATTATCGCCACGCCGCCCGCCCGTCGTCTGGCAGTTAAAACCTTTGTCCGTAAGTATGACAGCCTGGTGGTCCGGGAGGCGATCCTGCGTGAAATTTTGCGCGGAGGACAGGTTTATTATCTCTACAATGATGTGGAAAACATTCAGAAAGCCGCCGAACGGCTGGCAGAACTGGTGCCAGAAGCGCGGATCGCCATCGGTCACGGGCAGATGCGCGAGCGCGAACTGGAACGGGTGATGAATGATTTCCATCATCAACGTTTCAACGTGCTGGTTTGTACCACCATTATCGAAACCGGGATCGACATCCCGACAGCCAACACCATTATCATTGAACGTGCGGATCACTTCGGTCTGGCGCAGCTGCACCAGTTACGCGGTCGCGTCGGACGTTCGCATCATCAGGCATATGCATGGTTGCTGACACCGCATCCAAAAGCGATGACTACCGATGCACAAAAACGTCTTGAAGCGATTGCCTCGCTGGAAGATCTCGGGGCAGGTTTTGCGCTGGCAACGCACGATCTGGAGATTCGCGGCGCGGGTGAACTGCTTGGCGAAGAACAAAGTGCTCAATGGAAACCATCGGTTTCTCGCTGTATATGGAGTTGCTGGAAACGCCGTCGATGCACTGAAATCCGGACGCGAGCCGTCGCTGGAAGATCTCACCAGCCAGCAAACAGAAGTCGAGCTGCGGATGCCGTCGCTATTGCCAGATGATTTCATTCCTGACGTGAATACGCGTTTGTCGTTCTATAAACGTATTGCCAGCGCCAAAACGGAAAACGAACTGGAAGAGATCAAAGTCGAGCTTATCGATCGCTTCGGCCTGCTGCCGGATCCGCGCGTACCCTGCTGGATGTTGCCCGTCTGCGCCAGCAAGCGCAGAAACTGGGGATCAGGAAGCTGGAAGGTAATGAGAAAGGCGGGGTGATCGAATTTGCCGAGAAGAATCACGTTAATCCGGCCTGGTTGATTGGTTTGCTGCAAAAACAGCCGCAGCATTACCGCCTTGATGGTCCGACGCGCTGAAATTTATTCAGGATTTGAGTGAGCGGAAAACGCGTATCGAATGGGTACGCCAGTTTATGCGTGAACTGGAAGAGAACGCGATCGCTTAATGGTAAATCGGGGGCGTTTTCTGCGCCCCCATCTGCAACATTTACAAATTCTTTGCACTTCCCTGCACTATCCGACACTGTCACCATCATAATTCAGGCTTATCTGTTTATTACAATAACCTTATATTTATTATGGATTTTTGGTGATGATCAAACGCGTTTTTCTCGCTGGCTAACGTTTTTTACGTTCGCCGCTGCCGTGGCGCTGGCGCTACCGGCAAAAGCCAACACCTGCCGCTGCCGCCAGCGGCAGTCGTCTGGTTGGCGAAAACAAATTTCATGTGGTGGAAAATGACGGTGGTTCTCTGGAAGCCATCGCCAAAAAATATAACGTCGGCTTTCTCGCTCTGTTACAGGCTAACCCTGGCGTTGATCCTTACGTACCGCGCGCGGGTAGCGTGTTAACGATCCCGTTGCAAACCCTACTTCCAGATGCGCCGCGCGAAGGCATTGTGATCAATATTGCGGAGCTGCGTCTCTATTACTACCCGCCGGGTAAAAAATTCGGTAACCGTGTATCCAATAGGTATTGTCAGTTAGGTGGTGACACGCTGACACCGACCATGGTGACCACCGTTTCAGACAAACGTGCAAACCCAACCTGGACGCCAACGGCAAACATCCGCGCCCGTTATAAAGCACAGGGAATTGAGTTGCCTGCGGTAGTGCCGGCTGGACCGGATAACCCAATGGGCCATCATGCGATTCGTCTGGCGGCCTATGGCGGCGTTTATTTGCTTCACGGTACGAACGCCGATTTCGGCATTGGCATGCGGGTAAGTTCTGGCTGTATTCGTCTGCGGGATGACGATATCAAAACACTCTTTAGCCAGGTCACCCCAGGCACCAAAGTGAATATCATCAACACTCCGATAAAAGTCTCTGCCGAACCAAACGGTGCGCGTCTGGTTGAAGTACATCAGCCGCTGTCAGAGAAGATTGATGACGATCCGCAGCTGCTGCCAATTACGCTGAATAGCGCAATGCAATCATTTAAAGATGCAGCACAAACTGACGCTGAAGTGATGCAACATGTGATGGATGTCCGTTCCGGGATGCCGGTGGATGTCCGCCGTCATCAAGTGAGCCCACAAACTCTGTAAATCCTGGATAAAAAAAATCCCCGCGACACGGCATGTCGCGGGGAAAAAATCAGCAGTAGCAGGCATTAATGAGGTTAATGCTTATTTATAAATTACTGCTGTTCCATGGAGGGTATTCGGACCGGTTACAGAAGTAATACGGAAAGATTTTGCGCCCATCTCATCCGCTTTTTGCGCCAGCTGCTCTTCCAGCGATCCCAGATTTGTCCCCCGCGTTAGCACTGATTGTACCGACTTTTTTTTGTTGGCCTTCTGGCGTTGACTGAACTTCGACACCGCAAAGCTGGCAAATGACATGGAGCTTAAAATCGCCGCAGCGATGAGGGTTTTTAACGTTTTTTCATAATAGTGGCCTTTATGCAGATGAATGACGTCGCAAGCAATTACTTAACGATCGATAACTAAATGATAGATGTGATCTGGATCACATACAAGATATTTTTATAACAATCATTAATTAATTTAAAAATCTTTAAATTTCAGTTAAATAGAAAGAAATTATTTTTATGGGATCTGGACTGGTGAACGGAGGTGATTATTTTTATAATAACCTTTCATTCACAGTCACCAGGTACAACGGCATCATGGCAACTGACTCAACACAATGTGTAAAAAAAAAAAGCCGTGGCCGCCCAAAAGTGTTCGACAGGGATGCCGCGCTTGATAAGGCCATGAAATTGTTCTGGCAACACGGTTATGAAGCGACTTCTCTTGCGGACCTCGTCGAAGCGACCGGAGCCAAAGCGCCAACGCTATACGCGGAATTTACCAACAAAGAGGGGTTATTTCGTGCCGTTCTCGACCGCTATATCGATCGTTTTGCCGCTAAGCATGAAGCACAGCTGTTTTGTGAAGAGAAAAGCGTGGAGTCTGCGCTGGCTGACTATTTTGCTGCCATCGCCAACTGCTTTACCAGCAAAGACACCCCGGCAGGCTGCTTCATGATCAACAACTGCACCACCCTCTCCCCAGATTCAGGAGATATCGCCAATACGTTGAAATCACGCCATGCGATGCAAGAGCGCACTTGCAGCAGTTTTTTATGTCAACGACAAGCGCGCGGGGAAATCCCGACCCACTGTGACGTGACACATCTGGCAGAATTCCTTAATTGTATTATTCAGGGGATGTCGATCAGCGCACGCGAAGGTGCATCGCTGGAAAAACTAATGCAGATTGCCGGAACGACTTTGCGTTTATGGCCCGAACTGGTGAAATAAGTCGCAAAAAAAGCCCCTCAGCCTGAGCGAATGAGGGGCCAAATTGCAGAGTACAGCCTTGTTATACTTTGTTATTCAAAATCAGTTGCCCATTACTATCTAGCGGGATCTGCGTACCCGGATCGCGGTCCATGCGGATTTTGCCCTGCTGATCGCCAATCTTATAGGTCACATCATAACCGAGCATTTTTTCTGACTTGTCATACACCGTTTTACAACGCTGTTGCGTAGTCGTGTAAGTATCGCTTTCCTGGAGAGAGCCCTGGATCTGGTTACCGGCATATCCACCACCCAGCGCCCCCACAACAGTGGCGACATCTTTACCACGACCACCACCAACTGATGCCCTATCACGCCGCCAGCAACAGCGCCGAGCACCGACCCGGTAATGCGATTTTCATCCTGCACCGGTCGACGATGGGTCACTGTGACGTTGCGACACTCCTGACGCGGTGTTTTAACCGTTTCCTTGATTGGGGTTGCAGAAACAACCTGAGCGTATTGCGGGCCCCGTTCAAACACGTTCAGACTGGCCACTGCCGCTACGCCCAGCGCAGCTGCGACACCAATCCCGATACCCGCCAACATTGATTTATTCACGGGAACACCTCCTTCTTTGCAGTTATGCCAATCATGCAAGCGAAGGAGAAAAGCAGCTATCAGACAGAAGATGAAAAGCGCGGGAATGGCTGGAAATACTTAAGGATTCGGAGGAGTCTGAAGGAATGCCTGATGCGACGCTTAACGCGTCTTATCAGGCCTACCGCTCGTACCATTTGTCCAGGGCGGATGAGGCGTTTATGCCACATCCGCCAGTGTACGTCGATTAATGCAACTTCAAACGCGGACGGATAACGCGGTTAATACTCCCCACCAGCATCATTAATCCGGTTTTAAAGTAACCATGCAGCGCAATCTGATGCATTCGGTATAGCGAGATATATACAAAGCGCGCAATTCGTCCTTCAATCATCATTGAGCCGCGCGTCAGGTTACCCATCAGGCTACCGACGGTGGAGAAGTTCGACAGCGATACCAGCGAACCATGATCTTTATACTGATAATTTTTCAGCGGCTTACCGTTCATCTGCGCCAGTATGTTGTTCATTGCGCAAGTCGCCATCTGGTGTGCAGCCTGAGCACGCGGCGGAACAAAGCCCCCTTCCGGACGCGGGCATGACGCGCAGTCGCCAATAGCGTAAATGTCTGGATCGCGGGTGGTTTGCAGCGTCGGTTCCACCACCAGCTGGTTGATACGGTTAGTTTCAAGACCACCGATATCTTTCAGGAAGTCTGGCGCTTTGATCCCGGCTGCCCACACCATCAGATCAGCCTCAATATATTCGCCATCTTTAGTGTGCAGGCCGCCTTCATCAGCACTGGTGACCATGGTTTGCGTCAGCACGCGAACGCCAAGTTTCGTTAGCTCGTTGTGGGCCGCAGCAGAGATACGTGGCGGTAATGCAGGCAAAATACGTTCTCCCGCTTCTACCAGCGTTACGTTCAGGGCTTCGTTGGTCAGGCCTTTGTAACCGTAGCTGTGCAGTTGCTTGACCGCGTTGTGCAATTCAGCGGAGAGTTCTACACCCGTCGCGCCGCCGCCGACAATCGCAATGTTCACTTTGCCATTTGCGCCCAGGTTGGCGGAGTATTTCAGGAAGAGATTCAGCATCTCCTGGTGAAAGCGACGCGCCTGGTGCGGGTTATCGAGGAAAATGCAGTTCTCTTTGACACCTGGCGTATTGAAATCGTTAGAGGTGCTACCCAGCGCCATTACCAGGGTGTCATAGGCGATTTTACGTTCCGGAACCAGCAGTTCACCTTTCTCATCGCGCAGTTCTGCAATAGTGATTGTTTTCGCTTCACGATCAATATCAATGAC
>ENA-OQER01000990-OQER01000990.1-human-gut-metagenome-genome-assembly--contig:-NODE-990-length-14732-cov-2.119480_pt1 | contig 14732 bp, 15 predicted proteins | sample MGYA00242797_ERZ504639 | MGnify/ENA primary metagenome ERZ504639 (study PRJEB26092, sample SAMD00036306) | human gut metagenome | host: Homo sapiens | study: EMG produced TPA metagenomics assembly of...
GTCTGCGGTTCCAGAAACCTGACCAAGATCGACCGTATGAACGGATACCTGTCCTACAGCCGTGTGCACGGAGATACCCGTCTGAACGATGCCAAGATGGCGGAGATCGCGGACAGAAAGTCAATGTAAAAACATCAGAAATAATATAGAAATAATATGATAAGAAGAAATCCGTAAAATTCTGATCAGAAATCAGTTGTTTTACGGATTTTTCTTTGTATTTGCAACCTGGTGCCTGACAGTATCCAAAGAAGGGCAGGGAGGAATAAATTCTGCGCATCACGAAGCGTGTTACAGGAAACGGAGTGAACAATCATAAATATACAGAAAATAAAAGGTGTATTTGTGAATTACATAGACAAAATCCCCAGGATTATTTATACTTGATATAGATGTGCAAACAGGAGGGTACCAGTATGGGGGAAAAGACAGTTGATATGACGAAAGGGAGCATCCTGCCGAAGATGATTCGGTTTGCGCTGCCGGTGCTTCTTGGGATGCTGTTTCAGAGAATCTATAATTTTGTAGATGTTTATATAGTAGGAAGATATCTCGGAGATGAGGCACTTGCTGCGGTCAGTATCGCAGGTGGAGCCATGTATCTGCTGTTTTCGATTATGATGGGCCTGACGACAGGAGTAAGCGTGGTGGTTTCGCAGTATTATGGTGGCGGGGATGAGAAAAAAGTGACAGAAACCTTTGTTTCTTCTATCTATGTGGCGGTTGTATCTGTGCTGATCATTACAATTGCGGGACTGATCGGGGCGCGACCGCTTCTGAGGATCTTGCAGACCTCGAATGATCTGATTGACCAGGCAACGGTATATCTGATGGTTGTATTTGCCGGAGCAGTGGGAACGATGCTGTATAACTGGATCTCGGCGGTGCTGCGTTCTTTGGGGAATTCGGTGGTGCCGCTGGTATTTCTGATTATTTCGAGTGTGCTGAATGTGATTCTGGATATCGTCTTTGTGGTCTGGATTCCGATGGGAGTAGCAGGGGCGGCATTTGCAACGGTTCTGGCACAGTTGTTGTCCGGGATCGGATGTCTGGTTTATGCATGGAAGATTCTTCCGATTCTTCGGTTTACGAAAGAGGAACTGCGCTGCGACAGGGAACTGGTGAAACAGATGTTGATCTACGGTGTACCGACCGGTCTGCAGATGAGTATTATCTCAGTGTCCGATATGACTTACAGGCAATGGTCAATACCTACGGAACTGCTCTGATCGTGGCCTATGGTGTCTGCATCAAAGTGGGAGGTGTGGATGGCAGATGGCAGAAGCCATCGGAACTTCTCTGGGAACCTTTACCGGACAAAATGTAGGAGCAAACCACCTGGATCGTGTGAAACAGGGAGTCAGATGTGCCTATCTGATGAATGCAGTCTGTTATGGAATATTCTGTCCGGTAATCTGGTTCTTTGCCCGTCCGATCATGGAAGCATTTACCGGCAATCCGGAATCGATCCGTTACGGTGTGGAATATATGAAGATCTTCAGCTGCTTCTTTTTTGTGGGCGGTATCCTGGTGGTTTATCATAATATCCTGCGGTCGGCAGGAGATGTGACCGTCACCGTACTGATGGGAGTCAGCGAAATCATTACACGAATCGGATTTACCTTCCTTTTTACCGCTGCTTTTGGATACTATGGGCTGTGGTGGGTATCTCCGCTGACTGGTGTTGTGCGATGATGGTTGGTTGTGTCCGGTATTATTCGGGAAAATGGGAAAAGAAGGCGCAGCTTCAGAGAGGAGGCAGTATAGATGGGTAGAAAAAGAAAACCAAAGATGGAATACCGTTATTATGAAATTCCGGCAGGAAGTCCGGTACTTGCGCTTCTGGGGGATAAATGGGTGCAGAATTACGGAAGAGAGATTGATTATCTGCATTTTCATAATCATCTGGAAGTTGGGTTTTGCTATTATGGGGAAGGCACAGTTACTTTTAAAGAAGAAGACCTACCTTTGACGGAAATATGTTTACGGTGGTACCGAAGAACTTTCCCCATACTACAACCTCTACGGGAGACAGTGTCAGTTACTGGGAGTGGCTGTTTATTGATGCTGACAAATTCCTGAGGGAAGTTTATAAAGATAACCCCAGGATGGCACAGAAAGTGATCGATCGCGTGAATAAGAGAGCACATTTTGTGAGCGTTCAGGATAAACCGCAGATCGGAGCCCTGGTGCAGCAGATCATTGTATGTATGCGGGAAAGAAAGGAATTCTATCTGGAAGAAGTGAAAGGACTGATCCTGGCTTTTCTTTTACAGGTGGCAAGGTGGAATCGGGAAGAAGCGGAAAAGGCAGAATTCGAGGCGGGAAATACCAGTCTGATCACACCGGCGATTGACTATATCAGCGAATGCTGTGACCGTCCGATCAAGGTGGAGGAACTGGCTGCGATGTGCCATATCAGTGAAACGCATCTGAGAAGGGTATTTCATGACTGTATACAGATGTCGCTGTTGAATATATCAATTGGGTTCGAATTCGCACAGCATGTGGGGAACTGAAGCGTACAAACGATACGGTGGGAGATATTGCCGTACGATGTGGATTCTCCACATTATCCACGTTCAACAGGAATTTTCACAGGATTATGGGCATTTCGCCACAACAGTGGAGAAAGGATCCGGAACATTTTGAACGGAAATTGTTGAATTGTGATATAATAGCCAAAAAAGGGTGGTGAAAATCGTCAAAATACCTTAAATGGATGAAAATGCACAAAAAACTGTTAAATATGAGTAGACATGCGGGAAAAGTATGGTATAATGTGTACATAATGATTCACGGAAAGTTCAAAAACTGTACACATTCACTAATGGGAAAAGCGAGTGAGAGATGCCGGTTTTGGCAGAGTGAACAAATACATATCAGGAGGATATACATTTATGAAAAGAAAAATTGTAGCAGTTGTATTAGCTTCCACAATGGTATTCGGAATGACAGCTTGTGGCTCTTCAGGAGCAAGCGATTCCTCAAGCACAGGAAGCGACGCAGCAACAGACGACACAGCAACAGATGACGGTTCAGAAGATGCAAAACGTTACAGAAGGAAGTCTGATGATGAAAACACACTGACTGTTTGGACATGGGATCCGAACTTCAACATCTATGCAATTGAAAAAGCAGCAGAGATTTATGCAAAAGATCATCCTGGATTCAAAGTAGACGTAAGCGAGATCAAATCCGACGATATCGAAACAAGACTGACAACAGCTGTTTCTGCCGGAGATCTGAGCACACTGCCTGACATTTTCCTGATGCAGGATAACTCCTTCCAGAAATATGCTACCAACTATCCGGACATCTTCACAGACCTGACAGATTCCGGAATCGACTTCAGCCAGTTCTCACAGGCGAAAGTTGCTTACTCCACACTGGATGGTAAGAACTATGGTATCCCATTTGATAACGGTGCTGTTATCGAGTGCCTGCGTACCGATATGCTGGAAGAAGCCGGATACACAGTAGATGACTTCACAGACATTACATGGTCTGATTTCATGGAAAAAGCAAAAGTTGTTAAAGAAAAAACCGGTCAGCTATCCTGACATCTCAGGCTGGTTCACCTGACCTGGTAATGGAGATGCTGCAGTCCTGTGGACAGTCTCTGTTCAACGAAGACGGATCCGTTAACATCAAAGACAACAAAGCTCTGAAACCAATCCTGGAGATCTATCAGCAGATGGTTGCAGACGGAACAATAGTAGAAGTTACTGACTGGGATCAGTACATTGCATCTATCAACAACGGCACAGTAGCTGGTGTTATCAACGGATGCTGGATCATGGCTTCTATCGTAGCTAACGATGAGCAGTCCGGACAGTGGGCAATCACAAATATGCCGAAACTGGATGGCGTTGACGGAGCTACTAACTACTCCAATAACGGTGGTTCTTCATGGGTAATCAGCTCTAACTGCCAGAAACAGGATCTTGCAATTGACTTTATGAAATCCACATTTGCTGGAAGCACAGATCTGTACGATGACATCATCTCCAAAGGAGCTCTGGCAACATGGGCACCAGCTGGCGATACAGATGTATATGCTCAGCCTGTAGAATTCTTCAGCAATGAAGCGGTTTATGCTAAGATCGTAGATTTTGCTACAAAGACTCCTTCCAATATCACTGGTCCATTCTACTATGATGCTCGTGATGCTGTAGGTGTTGCACTGTCCAATATCATCCAGAGTGGTGCAGATATGGACGATGAAATCGCAACCGCACAGGATACTGTAGAATTTAATATGGGTGGCTGATTCAGCTGAACAGTTAAAAACCAAGAAGTGAAAAATAAATAAGAAGAGGGTCTGCTTCGAAAAAAGCGGAGCAGACCCTCTCTTTCTAAGAAATCTCCAAAAGAAAGGAAGGATGGATTTCATGAGCAATCAGAAGAAAAAAGGATTGACACTGGCAAAGAAACACAACCTGACCGGTTGGGCATTCTTACTTCCTGCAACCCTGTTGATTGGCTGGATGAGTTTTTATCCGATGATTCGGGCGTTCATCCTGTCATTACAGACGGGCATGGGTGTAAACCTGAGCTTTAATGGCTTTGCAAACTATGCACGTATTTTAAAAGACCCAACGTTTAAACAGACATTATTTAACACATTCTTCTACCTGATCGTTCAGGTGCCGATTATGCTGGTGCTGGCGCTGATGTTTGCATCTATGCTGAACAACAAGGATCTGAGGTTTAAGGGCCTGTTCCGTACATGTATTTTCTTACCATGTGCGACATCTCTGGTTTCTTACGCTATGATCTTCCGTTCTCTGTTTGCAAATGATGGTTTCATTAACATGGTTCTGCGTAATTTGGGTATGTCACCGATCATGTGGTTTGGTAATGCATGGACAGCCCGTGCCGTTATCATCATCGCTCTGGTGTGGAGATGGACAGGCTACAACATGGTATTCTATCTGTCCGGTCTGCAGAATATCGAATATTCTGTATACGAAGCAGCGAAGATCGATGGCGCAAGTCCGATGCAGTCATTCTTCAAGATTACTGTACCACTTCTGAAACCGACCATCCTGCTGACAGCCATTACATCTACGAATGGTACCCTGCAGCTGTTTGATGAGTCCCTGAACCTGACAAATGGTGGTCCTGGTAAATCTACTATGACAATGTCTCATTATATTTACAACATCTCCTTTAAGCAGAGCCCGAACTTCGGTTATGCTGCGGCGATGTCTATCCTGATCCTGATTATGGTTGCTATTCTGGCAATACTTCAGATGAAAGTAGGTGACGAACGATAATGGGTAAAGGTAAAAAATTCTTCATGTATCTTATACTGTCAATCGCGTCAATTGTTTCTGTATTTCCACTGTACTATATGTTCTGTGCATCTACAAACAAGAGCGTTGACGTTATTGCAGGTAAACTGATTCCGGGAACGTATCTGATTGAAAACTACAAAGCACTGATCGCGAACCAGAATTTGGGACTGGCCCTGTGGAATTCCTTCCGAAATGCAACAGTACTGACTGTCCTGTGTCTGCTGATTTGTTCCATCGCCGGTTATGGCTTTGAGATCTATCACGACAAAGGAAAAGACGTTGTATTTACCATCCTGCTGACTGCTATGATGATTCCTTTTGCAGCCATCATGATTCCGATGTTCCGTATGTTCTCTACTTTGAAAATGGTAAATACCATGACAGCGTTCATGCTTCCATCCATTGCAACTCCGTTTATGATCATGATGTTCCGTCAGGCATCTAGATCCTTCCCTCATGATATCATTGAGGCAGCAAGAATCGATGGTCTGAGTGAAGTTGGTATCTTCTTCCGTATGTTCATTCCTACCATGAAATCCACATACGCGGCAGCTATCATCATCACATTCATGGGTGCATGGAATAACTATCTGTGGCCAAAGGTAATTCTGCAGAATAAAGATGCGATCACCATGCCGATGCTGGTTTCTAACCTGTTAAGTGGCTACACCGTAGATTATGGTATGCTGATGTTAGGTGTATTTATCTGTACAATCCCGACAGCAATTATCTTCTTTGCTTTCCAGAAGAGCTTTACAGAAGGTATCACAGGTGCTGTTAAATAATAAAAAGTAGCTGTGCATATGCTGAATGGTTATGTATAAGTAAATTAAGGCGGATATTTATAGTATATGAATATCCGCCTGTTTTTTAGCAAAGATTGAAAAATAGGAGGAAAAAACAGAATGGGTACTTTCAATTACGATTTAGTAAAAGATCCTACGTATTTTAACGACAACCGTGTGGCTGCTCATTCAGACCACAAATATTACGCTTCTGTGGAAGCGATGGAACAGGATGTGGATAACTTCCGTCACAGCCTGAATGGACTGTGGAAATTCCATTACGCAAAAAATTACAACTCTACGATCCCGGGATTGAGAAAACAGAATATTGTTGCAAATCATGGATGATATCCGTGTACCGGCTCATATTCAGATGGAGGGATATGATGTACCGCAGTATGCAAATGTACAGTACCCGTGGGAAGGAAGAGAAGAAGTAGAACTGGGTCAGATTCCGGAGAGATTCAATCCGGTTGCTTCTTATGTGAAATATTTTGAAGTTCCGGAAGAGATGGAAGGCAAAAAAGTATTTATCTCTTTCCAGGGTGCAGAAAGTGGTATCGCTGTATGGCTGAACGGTAACTTTGTAGGATACAGTGAAGATACCTTTACACCGTCCGAATTCGAACTGACTCCTTATCTGAAAGAAGGAGAAAACAAACTGGCAGCTCAGGTCTTCAAATGGACCAGCAGCAGCTGGTGTGAGGATCAGGACTTCTTCCGTTTCTCGGGTATCTACCGTGATGTCTATCTGTATGCGATCCCGGAAGTCCATGTATCTGATGTGAAGATCCAGACACTTCTGGACGATACCTTCACCAAAGCGGATCTGGTGATCGATACCAAAGCAACAAAAGCCGGAAAAGTAAAAATTACATTATCCAAAGACGGAAAAGAACTGCAGAGTGTAGAAGAAACACTGGCAGAGGAGTCTCAGTATGTGATGAAAGTGGAGAATCCTGAACTGTGGTCTGCAGAATCTCCTATATTATATGATCTGTTACTGGAAGTGATGGATGAGAACGGACAGGTGACAGAAGTGATCCCTCAGAGAGTGGGCTTCCGTCGTTTTGAGATGAAAGATTCTATCATGATGCTGAATGGTAAGAGAATCGTCTTCAAAGGTGTTAACCGTCATGAATTCAGTTCTGTATCCGGCCGTGTGGTATCCAGAGAAGAACTGATCAAAGACCTGGTGATCATGAAACAGAACAATATCAATGCCATCCGTACCTGTCATTATCCGGATGCAGTCGGCATCTATGAACTGTGTGATGAATACGGTATCTATATGATCGCAGAGTGTAACATGGAGAGCCACGGAAGCTGGGACATCAGTGCAGAACAGACCGGTGACTTCAGCAAAGTCGTACCATGTGACCGTCCGGAATGGATGGATATGATGCTGGATCGTGTTAACTCTATGTATCAGAGAGATAAGAACCATCCCGCAATCCTGATCTGGTCCTGTGGAAATGAATCCTTTGGCGGAAAAGTCATCTATGAGATGTCACAGCTGTATCGTAAGATGGATCCAAATCGTCTGGTACACTATGAAGGTGTCTGCCATGACAGAAGATATAACGATACCAGTGATATGGAAAGCCAGATGTATCCGTCTGTAGAAGCTATCAAAGAATTCCTGGAAAAAGACAGAAGCAAACCATTTATCTGCTGCGAATACACTCATGCAATGGGTAACTCCTGCGGAGGTATGCACAAATATACAGATCTGACCGATACCGAGCCGTCCTACCAGGGTGGATTTATCTGGGATTATATCGATCAGTCCATCTACAAAAAAAGACCGTTACGGAAAAGAATTCCAGGCATACGGCGGTGACTTCAATGATCGTCCATGCGACTACAACTTCAGCGGAAACGGTATCGCATACGGCGGAGAAAGAGACGCATCTCCCAAGATGCAGGATGTGAAATTCAACTACCAGAACATCTCTGCCAAAGTGGAAAAAGACCAGGTAACCATCGTCAACAAGAACCTGTTTATCAACACCGATACATACGACTGCTTCGTAGTGCTTGCAAAAGACGGAAAGAAGTAAAAGAAGTTCCGATGGAAACTCATGTAGCTCCTCTGAGTGAAGAGACCGTAAGTCTGCCGATTCCGGTACAGACACTGCCGGGTGAGTACGCAGTTACCGTATCCTTCCGTCTGAAAGAAGATACCGTATGGGCAAAACGTGGTCATGAAGTGGCATTCGGACAGGGTGTCTACAAAGTAGAAGCACCTGCAAAAGCTGTAAAACCTGCAAGATTTGAAGTGATCAGATCCGGTCATGACTTTGGTGTTCGCGGTGAAAACTTCGATGTGCTCTTCTCTTACCTGAACGGCGGTCTTGCTTCTTACCGTTACGGTGGAGTGGAGATGATCCAGATGATCCCAAGACCAAACTTCTGGCGTGCACCGGTTGACAACGATAACGGAAGCCTGATGCAGATGCGCTGCGGACAGTGGAAACTGGCATCCATGTATCTGTCTCACAAATATCCAACCGGAGGACATTATCCGGGAATGCATATCCCTGAGATCGAAGTTCTGGATGACAGTGCAAAGATTACATTTACTTATGCAATGCCAACGACTCCGGCAGCCGAGTGCAAACTGAGTTATCAGGTATATGGAGACGGAAGCATCCGCACCACACTGACTTATGATCCGGTAGAGGGTCTGGGCGATATGCCGGAATTCGGTGTTATGTTCAAGTTCGATGCAGATTACGACAATGTAACCTGGTACGGCATGGGACCGGAAGAAACCTATGTGGACAGATGCGAAGGCGCAAAACTGGGTATCTACAGGAACAAAGTGGAAGATAATATGGCAAAATACATGGTTCCGCAGGAATGCGGAAACAAGGTTGGCGTTCGTTGGGCATCTGTAACAGACCGTAAGGGCAGAGGAATGCTGTTTACCGGTGATGCTATGGAATTCTCCGCACTGCCATATACACCACACGAGATGGAAAATGCGATGCATCCATTGAGCTGCCACAGGTACACTACACGGTAGTACGTGTATCCAAACAGCAGATGGGTATTGCCGGAGACGACAGCTGGGGAGCAAAACCACTTCCGGAATATCTGATCAAAACCGATGAAAGATGGAATTACATTCACATTCAAAGGAATCTGATGAAACCTATAAATAAATAATTAAACGAAAGGAAAAGCTTTCTCCTTGATGTGAAAGGAGAAAAGGCTTTTTTTGATAAAGACAGGAGAAGAACTTATGGCAAGAGAAGTAAATTTTGGGAAAATGCTCCATGGTGGAGATACAATCCGGAACAGTGGCTTCACAGCCCGGAGATTCTGGAAAAAGACATCGAATATTTTAAAAAAGCGAAAATCAATGAAGTATCCCTGGGTATATTTTCCTGGGCAGTACTCGAACCGGTAGAGGGAGAGTTCCATTTTGAATGGATGGAAAAGATCATTGACCGTCTGTATGAAAATGGTATTTCTACAATTCTTGCCACCCCGACCGGAGCAAGACCAAGATGGATGGCACAGAAGTATCCGGAGGTGCTTCGTGTAGATGCCAGCCGTCACAGAAATCTGTATGGAGAAAGACATAACCACTGTTATACATCTCCGGTATACAGAGAAAAGACAAGAATTATGAATACAAAACTGGCGGAAAAATTCAAAGACCATCCGGGTGTGATCGCCTGGCATATTTCCAATGAATATGGAGGAGAGTGTCATTGTCCGTTATGTCAGGCAGCCTTTAAAAACTGGCTGAAAGACAAATATCAGACAGCAGATAAGATGAACCGGGCATGGGCAACCACATTCTGGAGTCACCGGTATAACGATTTTGATCAGGTAGACAGTCCGTCCCCAAGAGGAGACAGCTCTCTTCACGGTCTGAACCTGGACTGGAAAAGGTTTGTAACAGATCAGACTGTAGACTTTGTGAAATGGGAGATCCAGGCTCTTAGGGATGCAGGATCCGACAAACCAACCACCATCAATATGATGTACGATTTCCAGGGATTAAATTATCACAAATTTGCTGATGTAGTAGATTTTGTATCCTGGATAATTATCCACAGTGGCACAAGAAAGAAGAATACCTGACAGCCATGGATAATGGCATGCAGCATGATATCATGCGAAGCATTCAGAAAAAACCATTTTTACTGATGGAGAACTGTCCGTCGGCAACCAACTGGCAGTCCGTAAGCAAATTAAAGAAACCGGGAATGCTTCATGCAGCTTCCATGCAGCTGTTGCCCACGGATCCGACAGTATTTTGTATTTCCAGCTTCGACAGAGCCAGGGTTCCTCTGAAAAGTTCCATGGTGCAGTGATCGATCATTATGGCAAGGATGATACCAGAGTATTCAAGGAAGTAACGGAAGTAGGAGAAAGTCTGGAAAAACTTCAGGAAGTTACCGGAGCGAAGAACCCGGCACAGGTGGCTGTGGTATATGACTGGGAGAACCGCTGGGCAATGGAAGACGCCCAGGGACCAAGAAATAAAGGACTGTTCTATAAGGAAACTGTGGAAAAATCCTATTACGCATTCCGCAAACAGGGACTGAATGTGGATATGATCGATATGGAGCAGGATCTGGATGGTTATAAAGTAGTAGCAGCGCCTATGCTTTATATGTTCAGGGAAGGATTTGAAGAGAAGGTTCGTAAATACGTAGAAAATGGTGGAACCTTTATCATGACTTACTGGTCCGGTATCGTAGACAGTACCGATCTGTGTTTCCTGGAGGGAACTCCCCATGGACTGATGGATGTGATGGGACTTCGCAGTACAGAGATTGACGGTTTGTACGATGGGGAATATAATAGAGGAGTACCGGTGAGGGGAAATGAGTTGTGTCTGACGAAAACCTATACCTGTAATCATCTTTGTGAACTGGTTAAGACTTCTACTGCACAGCCTCTGATGACCTACGAAACCGACTTTTATGCCGGTATGCCGGCACTTACCGTGAACCTTTTTGGCAAAGGAAAAGCATACCATGTCTGTGCAGACTTTGAACAGGGATTTTATGATGAAGTTTATCGTAAGATTGCAAAAGAAGCAGGCGTAAAACGTGTAGTTGCCCACATCCCGGAAGGCGTGGAAGTAAGTGTGCGCCGGAATCAGGATACAGATTATGTATTGTACAAAACTTCAACCGTCAGCCGGTAGAAGTCAAGTTGCCTGTAGAACAGTATCCAGTATGGCTTGGAAAATATGATGGCACTATAGATCGGTTCGGCACCGTGGTATTAAAAGGAAAGGCAGGAGAAAAGGAATGATTCAAGAGAGCGTTGTAAAACTGGTACAATATGGACTGGCAACCGGTCTGGTAGAAAAGGAAGATAAGCGTTATACTACGAATAAAATTCTGGAATTACTGCAGATGGATGCAATCGAAGAAGAATATGTAAAACAGATTCTGGAGTCTGACGGAGCAGATCAGAGCGTAGTAGGTGAACTGGAAGGAATTCTGGGAGATATCTGTGACTATGCATATGAACATGGTCTGATGGAAGAAAACAGTGTAGGTTACCGTGACCTGTTTGACACAAAAGTTATGAGCCTTCTGGTAGACCGTCCAAGCAATGTGATCCGTCGCTTCTGGGAATTGTATAAAGAAGATCCGGTAAAGGCTACCGATGCACATTACAAATTCAGCCAGGACACCGATTATATCCGTCGTTACCGTATCGCAAAAGATATGAAATGGGTAGCACCGACAGAATACGGTGATCTGGATATTACCATCAACCTGTCCAAACCGGAAAAAGATCCGAAAGCCATCGCAGCAGCAAAGCTGGCAAAACAGACATCCTATCCAAAATGTCTGCTTTGCATGGAAAACGAAGGCTACGCAGGAAGACTGAACCATCCGGCAAGACAGAACCACAGAATCATACCGGTAACCATCAACAACAGTGAGTGGGGATTCCAGTATTCTCCATATGTATATTATAACGAGCATTGTATCGTATTCAATTCTCAGCATGTACCGATGAAGATCGAACGTGCGACATTTGCGAAATTGTTTGATTTTGTAAAACAATTCCCGCACTACTTTGTAGGATCCAATGCGGATCTGCCGATCGTAGGAGGATCGATCCTGAGCCACGATCATTTCCAGGGTGGACATTATGAATTTGCCATGGCGAAAGCACCGGTGGAAAAAGAAGTAGTGATCCCGGGATTCGAAGATGTCAAAGCAGGCATCGTAAAATGGCCGATGTCCGTCATCCGTATAAGCAGTCCGGACACGGAGCGTCTGATCGAACTGGCAGACAAGATCCTGTTAAAGTGGAGAGGATACACTGACGAGGCAGCATTTATCTTCGCGGAAACCGACGGAGAACCACACAATACCATCACCCCGATCGCAAGAAAACGTGGTGATATGTATGAGATGGATCTGGTTTTGAGGAATAATATTACGACCGAAGAACATCCGCTGGGTGTTTATCATCCGCATGCGGAACTGCATCATATCAAGAAAGAAAACATCGGTCTGATCGAAGTTATGGGCCTGGCAGTGCTTCCGGCACGTCTGAAAGGTGAACTTGAAGGTCTGTGCAAAGCCATTGTGGCAGGCGAAGATCTGAGAAAAGATGAAGTTCTGGAAAAACATGCCGACTGGGTAGATGAACTGAAAGAAAAATATACTTTCACAGCAGAAAATGTGGAAGAGATTCTGAAAAAAGAGATCGGCATTGTATTCAAGAAGGTGCTGGAGCATGCAGGAGTGTACAAATGCACAGAAGAAGGCAGAACTGCATTCATGAGATTTATTGACAGTCTGTAAAAGAAAATAACGATTTTTATATAATACTTTGGTAAAGTGTTATAAAAATAAAGAGCCGGGTTGACAACAGCAATCCGGCTCCTTATAATAAAAGCATTAATGAAACTACATATCGAGCCAATAGAAGGTTGCAGGAAAGCAGGCGAAAGCCCGCCGAAGGAATAATACTCTCAGGTGTCCGTGAAAAACGGACGGGACTGTAACCGGATGGCCCTCTGGAGAATCCCAAAGATGGGTGCCGAAGGTGAAAGCAGATCTGTGATCTGCGAATCTCTCAGGCAAAAGGACAGTGTGAAAGATACAAAAAAGAAAAGCGGCATGTCGCAGTTGTTTTTTTGTGTTTCGAGTGGATAATGAATAACAATTCTGAACAGAACCTGCAAAGGCGCAGAACAGTTATGGAAGTATCAGGTCCCGGGGATTTCCCCGGGACCTTTTTTGTCGGAAACGCTGTACTGGTTTCAGATGAATAAAAAACGCTGTGCAAGGATATGCCCTGGCGCATTCTTTGGTATTGGCTTGAAACGTAAGAAAAAGTGAGGGAGAAGAAAAAACATGGAATTTGTTACAAAAGTAGTTGAGTGTGTCAATACGTTTCTGTGGGATTATGCACTGCTGATCCTGCTTCTGGGAGCCGGTATCATTTACTCGTTCAGCCTGAAATTTATTCAGATACGAAAGTTTGGTGCCGGAATGAAAGCATTGTTTGGTAATTTTTCGCTGCATGGCGGGAAAGGAGAAAATGGTCTCAGTTCTTTTCAGGCTCTGACAACAGCGATTGCCGCCCAGGTAGAACCGGTAATATCGCCGGAGCAGCAACAGCGATTGCATCCGGAGGGCCGGGTTCCATCTTCTGGATGTGGGTCAGTGCATTCTTCGGAATGGCTACCATCTATGCGGAAGCTGTTATGGCACAGCATACAAGAAAACTGGAAAACGGACACTATGTAGGAGGCCCGGTATATTATATAAAATACGTATTCAAGGGCAGATTTGGAAAATTCCTGGCAGGTTTCTTTTCTGTAGCTATCATTCTGGCCCTGGGATTTATGGGAAATATGGTACAGTCCAACTCTATCGGTGCAGCATTTAACAATGCATTCCATGTACCGAAACTGGCAGTGGGAATCTGTGTGGCAGTGATTGCCGGCATCATCTTCATTGGCGGTATCAAGAGAATCGCAAGCTTCACAGAAAAAATCGTTCCGATCATGCGCTGTTATACATCATTGGCTGCCTTGTGATCCTGGTGATGCATCTTCCGGGGGTTGGAACTGCATTTAAAGATATTTTTGTGGGTGCTTTTGCACCACAGGCAATCGCAGGCGGTGCACTTGGTGTAACGGTTCAGAAAGCGATGCGTTTCGGTGTTGCGAGAGGACTTTTCTCCAACGAAGCAGGTATGGGTTCCACACCACATGCACATGCAACAGCGGAGGTTAAGGATCCGTGTGATCAGGGAATCATCGCAATGATGGGTGTATTTATCGATACATTTATTATTCTGACACTGACAGCTCTGGTTATCCTGTCCACCGGAGTACTTGGTAACGGACAGACAGGTTCTGAACTGGCACAGAGTGCATTCAATGTAGGATTCGGTAACTTTGGAAATATCTTTATTGCATTGTGTATGCTGTTCTTTGCCTTTACTACAATTGTCGGATGGTATTATTTCGGTGAAGTGAATGTTCGGCATTTGTTCGGAATGGTGGCCGCCCTGTGCATACGGCCTTTCTCCGGCTATCTGTTAGATACCTTTGCCCGCAAACCGCTTTATCTGTTGGCTTATTTCACTTTTACCGCCATCTTCGGAGGATATCTCATTGCAGGAACACTCA
>ENA-OQER01000993-OQER01000993.1-human-gut-metagenome-genome-assembly--contig:-NODE-993-length-14704-cov-3.062290_pt1 | contig 14704 bp, 23 predicted proteins | sample MGYA00242797_ERZ504639 | MGnify/ENA primary metagenome ERZ504639 (study PRJEB26092, sample SAMD00036306) | human gut metagenome | host: Homo sapiens | study: EMG produced TPA metagenomics assembly of...
CAGAAACTGGAAAACCTGCGTGCTGCAATGCAAAAACAGATTTGCACCATTCATGCAGATGTAGAACTCCCGGCCAACGGTCAGAATGACAGTGGGTCAGCGGAGCAGAAACTGCATGTCCTGTTGTACAAGTCCACGCTGCCAGAAAATGACCTGAATCAAGCGCTGGATGAGCTTCGGACGGAGCGCAGGCGGCAAAAGGTAGAGTATCAGGGCGCACCGTTCGCAGACGTGTTTTTGGTCAGTCTGATTTTGTCCGATGAGGACAGTGAGCGGGCCTGCACCGTGGATGTGGGGGGAAACCGGCATGAGCTATGTCATTCCGTGGGAGCAGCATCCCCGAAAGACCTGCAGGAACCGCTGCACCGCTATGTATCGGAAGCGGAAGGAAAACTCTGCGGCTACTGCAAGGAAGAACTCTGCAACAGTGAAAGCGGCAGGATGGTCGTGGAACTGTATCTTGGCAGGCAGGATGGACACAGCTCCCGAATCCTGTACTGAAAATGGAGTAAAGATTGAAATACAGAGAAATCGCAGACGGCATTTTTTGTTGACCGTCCCAACCGCTTTATTGCCCATGTGGGAGTGAATGGAGCAGTGGAAACCGTCCATGTCAAGAACACCGGGCGGTGCAAGGAACTGCTACTGCCCGGCACGGCGGTCGGCTGGAAGTGTCAGATAACCCGAAACGTAAAACAAAATACGACCTTGTGGCGGTACATAAGCAGGGACTTGGTTGGGTCAACATGGACAGTCAGGCACCCAATAAGGTGGTAGGGGAGTGGCTTGCAAAACAGGGCTACGACTATATCAAGCCGGAATTCACCTATGGCAAGTCCCGCATCGACTTTTACATGGAAAAGGGCGAACAGAAGTACCTGCTGGAAGTCAAAGGCTGCACACTGGAAGTGGACGGTATCGGCTATTTCCCGGATGCACCCACCGAGCGCGGTGTGAAGCACCTGCACGAACTGGCGCAGGCACAGCAGGCAGGGTATCGGTGCGCAGTGGCTTTCGTGATTCAGATGGAAGGCATCATTGAGGTGCGGCCAAATGTCAGCACACAGCCGGAGTTTGGCACGGCACTGGCCGAAGCAAAGGCCGCAGGTGTGCGGGTGCTGTTTCTGCTCTGCCGTGTGGGGCGTGACAGCTTGGAAATCGTGGAGCAGAGGGAAGGCTGAAAAATTTTCAGAAAACCTCTTGACCCTGACGCAGCGTCATAGCGTATACTGTGGCTGTCGCAAGGGAGGATAGCAAGATGATGACAGTGAACGAAGTGAGCAAGCGGACCGGAGTGAGCATCCGGACCTGCAATATTACGATAAAATCGGTCTGCTGCGCGCGGCGGGCCGTACCGAAGCAGGCTATCGGCTGTATGACGATGCCGCGCTGGAACGTTTGCAGCAGATCTTATTGTTCCGGGAACTGGAATTTCCGCTGAAGGACATCCAGAAAATCGTGGAGAATTCTGCTTTTGACCGGCAGAAAGCACTGGAACAGCAGATCACACTTCTGACATTGAAAAAGCAGCATCTTGAAGATCTGATCGGCCTTGCGCAGAAAATTCGATCCACAGGAGGAATGGTTATGGACTTTACCGCATTTGATACGCAGAAGATCAAGAAGTATACCGAGCAGGCCAAAAAGGAATGGGGCGAAACGCCGGAATACAAAGAGTTTGAGGAAAAAACTGCCCATAAGACCGAGAAAGAGGTTAAGGACATGAGCAGTCAATTGATGGACATCGTGGCGGCATTCGGCGGGATGCAGAGCAAAGACCCGGCGGACTCTGAAGTGCAGGCACAGGTGAAGAAGCTGCAGGAGTTTATCACAGAGCACTACTATAACTGTTCCAAGGTGATCCTGAATCAGCTGGGGCAGATGTATGGGGCAGGCGGAGCATTTACGGAAAACATCAATGCTGCCGGCGGTGCCGGTGCCGCAGAATTTGCGCAGAAAGCCATTGAGATTTATTGCAAGTGAGCCCAAAAACGCTTTGCGTGATTCAGTCACAGAAATCATAAATAGGAAATGTTATCATATAGACACAAGAAACACACCGATAACATTCCGATGGAGGATTTCGATATGAAGGCAAAGTTTTACATCTGCAATCACTGCGGCAACCTCGTCACTACCATCCATAACGCAGGCGTTCCGCTGGTCTGCTGCGGGGAGAAAATGAAAGAGCTGGTTCCCAATACGGTGGAAGCCAGCGGCGAGAAGCATCTGCCGGTGGCAGAGCTTTCCGGCAGTTGTCTCACGGTCACAGTGGGCGCGGTGGAGCACCCCATGGCGGATGTTCACTATATTCAGTGGATTTTTGTGGAGACTGAGAACGGCGGGCAGATCCGCTATCTGAATCCGGGGCAGGCTCCCAACGCGGTGTTTGAACTGGGAAGTGAAAAGCCGGTGGCCGTTTACGCATACTGCAATCTGCATGGGCTCTGGATGACGAAACTCTGATACAATCAATGCAAACGGGGGAGTGATTTGATGTCGCTCCCTGTTTTTTGATGAGAACTTTATGCGGTTCTTTTGGTTCGGAACTGTGTATAAATGGGATGGATAAAATGAGCAGGCACACTATATGCGTTTGTTGAACGCTGATAGCGTTCAATTTTTTGCGTGGAATCGTGAAAATGAGACCTGTGAAAAACGTAGAAAATTTGATATGGTTGCGCTGCAAACTAAGACATATTGATGTTTTTGAAACGAGTTTATAGTGAAATATATGTAATTCGAGTGCAGATATTCATTCTTGTGAGTTTGTTGTGCGAATTTGTCACGTTCCGCCGCAAAAAAGGACTTGACGGAAAAAATACTCTGTGGTAATTTATGAGCAAATTCGCTTTTGTGAAATAAAGTCGAATTTGAATCCGCGATTTGCGGAAAAAGCAAGGAATTACGCAGGAACAGCTGAGTATAATGCTGAACATTAGTGCGAACCATCTTGCAAAAGTTGAAACGGAAAGCCGCTGCTGCTCGATTGGGTTGCTGCAGGATCTTTCGTCCTGCCTGAATGTCAGAACGGACTATCTGCTGAACGGAGATGCACCGCATAACAACCATCTGAGGGAAAGACTGACGTTTCTTGCACAGGAATTAGAAAAGATTACGGCGGACCTTCCGGTATGGGGATAGGAAAAGCAAAATCCTCTTTTTCAATGCCCAAAAGCGTGGTAGATAGGTAAAAGATTCAGTATCTGAAAAACGGAGCGCGCAACAATGAAGATTCTGGTCAGCGCCTGCCTGCTGGGCGAAAACTGCAAATACAGCGGCGGAAACAATTACAATCAGGCGGTCTGTGATTTTGCGCGGGGGCATCAGATGGTTCCGGTCTGCCCGGAGGTGCTGGGCGGCCTGCCCACACCGCGGTGCCCGGCGGAAATCGTGCAGGGCGTTGTCACGAACAAAGAGGGCATCAATGTGGACCGGGAGTTCCGAGCGGGCGCAGCCAAGGCCCTTGCCATCGCAAAAGAAAATGGGGGTGGAGCTTGCCATCCTGCAATCCCGCAGCCCCAGCTGCGGCGTGAAGGAAATTTACGATGGAACGTTTTCCGGGACAAAGATTCCCGGACAGGGCGTTTGCCAAGATGCTGATGGACGAAGGCGTCCGTGTTCTGGATGCCGGGGAATTGCCTAAAATTATCTTGAAAAATGAGACGGAAAATGTCAATCAAACTGATTTGCAGCGACATTGACGGTACGCTGCTGCAATACGGCAAAAAGGAACTGGAAGACGAGATCTTTGAGCAGATACGGGAGCTGCATCGGCGCGGCATTCTGTTTTGCCCGGCATCTGGTCGGCAGTATACCAGCCTGCGCAAGCTCTTTGCACCGGTGGCGGACTGCTGTGTGTTTCTCTGCGAAAACGGCGGCGTGATCTATAAGGACGAACAGTGCATCGCCAAGAATCCGATGCCGCGTGCATTGGCCGAAGAAATCGCCAACGACCTGTGGACCCGCAGCGACGGGCAGGGCGAGGTAATGCTTTCCGGTCAGAATACTGCATACCTGATGGAGCGGGGTCTGGGAATGCTCAAGCGTATTCAGTTCATCGGGAACAACTATCAGATCATCCATGACCCTTCCGAGGTGCCGGAGGAGATCACAAAGTATCGGTGTATCTGCACGAAGGCGTAGAATCTTACACGGAACGGTTTGTCCCACGATGGAAAGAGGCGAACTGCGCTGTGGCAGGGCCGTACTGGATCGACACCACCTTTGCCAACAAGGGCATCGGTGTGCGCAGCATCTGCAAGACTCTGGACATCGCCCTTGCCGATGTGATGGCTTTTGGCGACAATTATAACGATGTGTCGATGCTGGACATTGTGGGTGTGCCCTACATTATGGATGGTGCCGCCGCACCGCTGCGGGAAAAGTACCCGAACCATACACCCCGCCCAGAGGATGTGCTGCGGGAGTTCTTGAAGCGAGCGTAAATTTGGAACACGCACGTTCCAAATTTGAAATGATACGATACAAGCTGCACGGCATTGCTGGAAGAACTGCGCTGACAGGAGAATTTTATGACAGAGCGTTATTGTGAGGGTGAACGGTTTGCTGACCTGTCGTTCACCGAGGAGGCTTTTGAGGATTGCGACTTACCGACTGCGTGTTTGTGGATTGCTCCTTTACCAAATGCGAACTGGATCATACCACGCTGAACGAGTGCAAATTCGTGCGGTGTGAGATCACAGGTCTGCGCAGCACCCATTCTTCGGTGCAATCGCTGGATTTTGAGACTGCCGCCTGAATGAAATTGAGTGGGCACCGCTGATGTCCAACGGTGCCTTCCCGGACCCTATCCACACGCTGAAAGAGTGCAGTCTGAAATATAACACCTTCACCGAAATGAACTTTAACCGCTTCGACTTTTCGGATGGCAACGAAATTGTCGGCTCTATGTTTGCCAAATGCGAGATGCAGTTGGCGAATTTCAAGGGTGTAGAACTTCACGAAACGGAGTTCTACCAGTGTGATCTGCGCAAGGCGGATTTCCGGGATGCCGCCGGTTATAAGGTGGACATTTTGGGCAGCCGCCTGAAGGATGCAAAGTTTTCCCTGCCGGAAGCGGTGAATCTGCTGGCAGATTTGAAGATCAAGCTGTCGTAAGAAGGAGAAAAAATGCGTCAACTCATCATTGCACGAAAAGATCTGCAGATGTCGCCTGGCAAGCTGGCGGCGCAGTGCTGCCACGCTTCGCTGGCGTTCCTCACCGACCCCATCGGCATGGGACAGGGCGTGGAACCCATCGAGAAAGACGGAGAAATTACCGGCTATCGGGCAGAAATCATGTTGGATAAGGCAACTTACGAAGAGTGGTTCGATGGCTCTTTTACCAAAACTATCTGCGGGGCAAAGAACCGCAATCAACTGCTGAAAGCAAAACAATTGCCGAGGAATTGGGACTGGTGGAAAACAAAGACTTCTTCCTCATCCGGGATGCCTGCCACACCGAGCTGGAGCCGGAAGAATTTGATGAAAACGGAGAAGGCATGACCCTGACCTGCATCGGTTTCCGCCCGCTGCCGGATGAAATTGCACACCAGATCAGCCATAAGTTCCATTTGTATTGAGTGCTGGTTCGCGGAATAATAAAAATAGTCCCGGCCATTCTCCTGTGACATACAGGAAAATGGTCGGGATATTTTGCTTTTTATTGAAGATTCATACGCCGCCAGTGCATCCTCGGCGGCGGGGTCTGTGTGGTAGTAGTCGCTGACGTAAACGCCGAACGCAACGCAGACGGCCAGCAAAACAGCCAGCAGGCAGAGGAACACTCTGAGGGGAAACGATTTTTTCTTCTGGTTCTTCATAGAACTCCTTTATTTTATAAGCATTTTCCGCAATCGCTGCAGCCGTTGCAGATCAACTTGCTGCCGCAGGTCTCGCAGTTTGCGCGGAAATGAGGCACATAGAGATCTTCCTGCGGGATGGGGTAACCCCAGTCGTCCACGAGGTCAAAATGAATGGGCCTGCCCTGATAGTTCATGCCGGATTTATAAGCCATCCGGCTTTGCAGCTGCTTGCTGGGCAGGTGGTAGCGTTTACCGTCTTTGATGAACACAGTGCCAGTCTCGATAAAGCAGAAGGTCACGTTGGCATCCACGCATTCCTGCCGGAGAGACTTGACCCAATCAAAATTGCAGGGGCGGGCACCATCGTAGTTTTCGCCGCCGCAGATGACCTGCTCGATCTGCCCGGCGGTAAGGTACTGCCGGATGCTTACTGGTCCGATGAAGGGCGCGCACATAATGCCCTTGTGCTTGAAGGGCAGGTCAAACAGGATGGGAATGCGCTCATCGGCGCGGCGCTGATTTTCACAGGTGACGTTGAAAAAGATGTTGTCCCAACCGCTGCCCCAGTCCGGCGGCAGGCACTCCCGTACCCGCTGCGGCCGTTTGGTGAGCAGAAAAAACACCACATCGCTGCGCTGGCGCATGATGTCCCACGCCTCAACCCGCCACGGGTCGGCTTCTTCCAAGAAGAAATCCGAGGTCATGCAGACCCGGATCTGCTCACCACTCTGGATTTTGTAGTGTCCGGTGCGGTCTTTCTGGAGCGGATAGGAAAAGCCGCTTTTCGTTTTGTAGATCTCGGCTCCGTTCTGGTCCCTCATCCGGTCGAGAAAGTACATATAGCAGTTCTGGCAGCCCTCGCTGCACTTGACGCAGCCGTGCCATGGATTCCAGATGTCGTGCAGGAAGCTCACCTTCTTTCTGTACCTATTATAATAGCTGCGCGGACAGGAAACAAGAGCACCCCTTGCGCCGCCCCATCGGATGTGATAGGATGAAGAAAACCATGTGAGGGAGGAACCACCATGCCGTTTCTGATGATCCGCAACGACATCACCAAGGTGGCAGCGGATGCCATCGTCAACCCGGCGAACCGGAACCTTTGCAGGGCAGCGGCACCAGCCGTGCCATCTATCAGGCGGCAGGGGAGCAGGAGCTGACCGCTTCCTGTGAAGCCATCGGCCGTTGCGATTTGGGCAGAGCCGTGTGTACTCCGGCGTTCGGGCTGCCTGCAACGTATATTTTCCATGCAGTCTGCCCTGCGTGGCACGGCGGCGGGTTCGGCGAAGCTGAACAATTAGCCGGTGCATACCACTCCGCATTGGAATTAGCCGCAGAGTACCACTGCGAGAGCGTGGCCTTTCCGCTGCTGTCCAGCGGAAACTATGGCTACCCCAAAGAACAGGCCTTCCGCATTGCGGTGGACACCATCACACAGTACGTCATGGAGCACGACCTGACCGTGTATTTGGTGCTTTACGACCGGGACTCGCTGGCCGTGAGCTGGAAGCTGTTCGCCTCGGTGGAGGAGTACATTGACGACCACTATGTAGCACAGAACGATGAAAGCTACGGATTTGGCCGTCGGCGCAGGGAATTGTCAGAGCGGCGGAGGCTTCTGGAAGAAGATCCCGCCGTGCCGATGCTAGGTGCAGTTCCGGCACCCGCCGCGGCACCCAGGACAGCCCGCAGTCTGGAAAGCCTGATGGATAATCTCGGTGAAAGCTTCACCACTCGTCTGCTGCGGCTCATTGACGAACGGGGGCTGAAAGATTCCACGGTGTACAAGCAGTCCAACATCTCCCGGCAGCACTTTTCCAAGATCCAGTGCAACCGCGAGTACAACCCTAAAAAGAAAACCGTGCTGGCCTTTGCGGTGGGGCTGCACCTGTCCGAAGATGAAACCATCGACCTGCTCAAGAGCGCGGGCTATGCCTTTTCGGATGGCTCCAAGCGGGACTGGATCGTGCGGTACTGTCTGGAACACAAAATCTATAACATCAATCAGGTCAATACGCTATTGTTTGAATACGATCAGGAACAGCTGGGCGCGTGATTTGTCGCCTGCCCGTTGACCTTTTGCCCTCCGGTTTGTGGTATCCTTTTGCCAACGAAAGCGATCATAGGTAAGGGAGGAAACAGCCATGTTAGGAGCAATCTTGGGTGACATTGTGGGCAGTCCCTATGAATTTGACCACAACAATTACAAGCACAAGGATTTTCCGCTGCTGAGCGAGAAATCGCACTTCACCGATGATACCGTCATGACCGCTGCGGTGGCAGTTGGTCTGATTGACGGAAAGGGTCTGCCGGAGAGAACATTTTGTGCAGTGCAGCATGAAATGCGGCTCTGGGGCCGTAAATATCCCATGCCGGTTACGGCGGGATGTTCCGCCGGTGGCTGCACGCAGAAAATCCGAATCCCTATGGCAGTTTCGGTAACGGCTCGGCTATGCGGGTGTCGGCAGCGGGCTGGCTGTTCGATACGCTGGACAAAACGCTGGAAATGGCAAAAGTGACCGCTGAAGTCACCCACAACCACTCGGAGGGCATCAAAGGCGCACAGGCCACGGCGGCAGCAATTTTTCTGGCTCGTACCGGCCACAGCAAGCCGGAGATCAAGCGGTATGTGGAGCAGACCTTCGGTTATGACCTGAACCGTACCTGCGATGAAATTCGGCCGACCTATCATCATGTGGAGACCTGTCAGGAAACTGTGCCGGAAGCATCATCGCCTTTCTGGAAAGCACCGGCTTTGAGGATGCGCTCCGCAATGCGGTCTCCCTCGGCGGCGACAGCGACACCCTTGCCTGCATCACCGGCGGCATTGCCGAAGCTTTTTACGGGATGCCGCAGGAACTGCGGGACGAGACTTTGAAACGTCTGCCGGAGGATATCCGGGAAGCATATGAACTGTTGTGCTTCATGATTGCCAAGATGATATAAAATGCGATGATGCGACTGAATTTTGAAAAGATTGCATAGGATTTTATAAAAGTATTATTCTTTCATGAATTTTAGCACTCTTCTATTGACACTGCTAATGAACGGTGCTATAACAGTGGCGTGCTCAGGAGGAAGGGCAAAAGGAGAGCCGCGAGGCTCCCCGGAAAGCCCTTCTGAATGGACGCTTCAGATTTTTTGCCCCGACCGAACGCCGGGATTGGAGGAATGATTTATGCTTATGCCAACTGTTTTCCATGAAAACCTGTTCGATGATTTCTTCGATCCGTTCTGGAATGACGCTGCACTGGAACGTATGATGAACCGTGAGGCTCGTGATACCTTTGGTAAGCGCGGTGCAAACATGATGAAGACCGATGTCAAACAGACGGACAACGGCTACGAAGTAGCTGTTGACCTGCCGGGCTGCAAGAAGGAAGACGTTCAGATGGATCTGAACGACGGCTACCTGACCATTCAGGCAGTGCGCAGCCACAGCAACGACGAAAAGGATAAGAAGGGCCGCTATCTGCGGCGCGAATCCTTCTCCGGCACCTGCGCGCGCAGTTTCTACGTGGGCGATGTGAAGAAGGAAGACATCCACGCAAAGTTCGAGGATGGCGTCCTGCACATCGAGCTGCCTGCTCCTCAGCAGACGAAGCTTTGCCTGAGAACCCGAACCTGATCGAGATCGAGTAAAACGCCGGTCGTGTGCGCCAAGGCACAACGCACATAAGATGCCCCCGGAGAGCCGCAACAAGCTCCGGGGGCATTTTTGTTTCGCTATCTTTTCCGCAAGGGAAAATCATGGTATACTGAGAACAGCAACTCGGAATTTATGGAGGTACTTCACTATGGAATACAAACGCTTTGGCGGTAAGCTCCTTGTCCGCATCGACAAAGATGAGGAGATCGGTGAAACAAATTTGATTTTAGGGGGACAAAGATGAGTGATGTAAAAGGAAAGACCGGCGCAGTCCTGAGGGAGACGGCAGTCCTGACCGGGGCGGTGGCGATCATTGCGGCGGGCGTTTTCTTTTTTCTGGTGCCGAGCCATACATCCGTCAGCAGCATTTCCGGCCTTGGCATCGTGCTGTCCAATTTTGTGCCGCTGCCCTTGTCGGTCATTACGATGATCCTGAACGTCGTGCTTCTCATCATCGGGTTCTTTACCTGTGGCAGAGAATTTGGCGCAAAGACCGTATACACCAGTGTGCTGCTGCCGGTGTTTCTGGGGCTGTTTGAAAAGCTGTTCCCGGAGTTCGGCTCGATGACCGGCAGTCAGGAGCTGGACGTGCTGTGCTATATTCTGGTGGTCAGCATCGGGCTGAGTATTTTGTTCAACCGCAATGCATCCTCCGGCGGGCTGGATATCGTGGCAAAGATCATGAACAAGTACCTGCACATGGAATTGGGAAAAGCCATGTCTCTGTCGGGAATGTGTGTGGCGCTTTCCGCGGCCCTGGTCTACGATAAAAAGACCGTGGTGCTGAGTATCCTCGGTACTTACTTCAACGGCATCGTGCTGGACCATTTCATCTTTGATAACAGCATCAAACGCCGCGTCTGCATCATCACCGAAAAAGAGGAGGCGCTGCGTCAGTTCATCCTCCATGACCTGCACAGCGGTGCGACCATGTACGAGGCCATCGGTGCATACAATCTGGAAAAACACAACGAGATCATTACCATCGTGGACAAGAGCGAATATCAGAAGCTGATGAACTTTATCAACCGGGAAGACCCCAAGGCTTTTGTTACCATTTACAATGTGTCCAGCATGCAGTATCAGCCCAAGATCTGATCGGCGGAGAGCTGCCGCAAAGGGCGGGCCTTTTGCGGCTTGCTCTTTGCCATAGCTGCGTGGTATACTCAAGTCCGGAAATATCAAAGCGCATGGAGGTAAAAAGCATGCTGACCTATACCTATGTTTCCGAGGGCAAATTTGACTGATGGAAAAACCAAAGCCGGTGCTGCAGCACGAGCGGGATGCCATTGTAAAAGTGACCCTTGCCAGCATCTGCTCCAGCGACCTGCACATCAAGCACGGCAGCGTGCCCCGGGCGGTGCCCGGCATCACGGTAGGGCACGAGATGGTGGGCATCGTAGAAGAAGTGGGCAGTGCGGTGACCAATGTGAAACCCGGCGACCGGGTGACGGTGAACGTGGAAACCTTCTGCGGAGAGTGCTTTTTTCTGCAAAAAAGGCTTCGTGAACAACTGCACCGATCAAAACGGCGGCTGGGCGCTGGGCTGCCGCATCGATGGTGGGCAGGCCGAGTATGTCCGGGTGCCCTTTGCGGATCAGGGACTGAACAAGATCCCGGACGGCGTTACCGATCGGCAGGCGCTGCTGGTGGGCGATGTGCTGGCCACCGGCTTTTGGGCGGCACGCATCTCGGAAATCACCCCCGAGGATACCGTGCTGATCCTCGGTGCAGGGCCGACCGGCATCTGCACGCTGCTGTGCGTCATGCTGCACAGCCCCAAGCGCATCATCGTCTGTGAAAAGGACGCAAGCCGCCTACAGTTCATCCGTCGGCACTACCCGCAGGTGCTCACGGTGCAGCCGGAGGACTGCGCCGCCTTTGTGCGCGCCAACAGCGACCACGGCGGGGCAGATGTGGTGCTGGAAGTGGCAGGGGCGGACACTACCTTCCGGCTGGCGTGGGAGTGCGCAAGACCCAACGCCATCGTGACCGTGGTGGCGCTGTACGATAAGGCACAGACCCTGCCGCTGCCGGAAATGTACGGCAAAAACCTCACCTTTAAGACCGGCGGCGTGGACGGCTGCGATTGTGAAGAAACGCTGCGTCTCATCGCAGAAGGCAAGATCGATACCGAACCGCTCATCACCCACACCTACCCCCTGCGCCGGATCGCAGAGGGCTACGAGCTGTTTGAAAAGAAACGGGACGGCGTGATCAAGGTGGCAGTGGAGTGCTGACGGTCTGCGCCAAGGCACAACGCACATAAAGTGCCCCGGAGAGCTGTAGCAAGCTCCGGGGCCATTTTTGTTTCCCGACATCTTTTCCGCAGCGGCAAGGCGTGGTAGAATAATGGCAGAACCAATCCACAGGTGAGAAAATCGAACTTCAGAGAGAGGAGATGTTTCTATGCAGTCCGATGAACTGAAACGCCGGATCTCGGCAGGCAGAGGAGATGCTTTGGCTGATCTGGTTTTGAAAAATGCCAGAATTGTCAATGTGTTTACCGATGAGATCGACACCGCTGATATTGCCATCAGCGGAAATTCGATCGTGGGCGTGGGCATGTATCATGGCCGGAAAGAAGTTGATCTGCACGGCAAATATGTCTGCCCGGGCCTGATCGATGGGCATATCCACATCGAAAGCTCCATGCTCTGTGGTCCGGCTTTCGAGCAGGCAGTGCTGCCCCACGGTACCACTGCGGTGGTCACAGACCCACACGAGATCTCGAACGTTGCGGGGCTGGAAGGCTTGGATTTTATGCTGGAAACGACAAAAAATCTGACCCTTTCGGTTTATTTCATGCTGCCCTCCTGTGTTCCGGCTACGGATCTGGATGAATCCGGTGCGGTGCTGAACGCAGAACAGCTTCGGCCTTACTACGGCAGTCCCCGCGTGCTGGGGCTTGCGGAGCTGATGAATGCCTACGGGACGGTGCGCTGTGACCCGAAGATCCTGCAGAAGATCCGCGACTGCACCGAAGCGGGAAAGATCGTGGATGGCCATGCACCGCTCTTGAGCGATAAGGACCTGAATGCTTATATTGCGGCAGGCGTTCAGTCCGATCACGAGTGCTCCAACATCGAGGAAGCCATGGAAAAACTCCGGCGCGGACAATACATCATGATCCGGGAAGGAACGGCTGCCAAAAATATGGAGGCCCTGATGCCGCTGTTCCGGGAGCCCTATTGCAGCCGCTGTATGCTGGTGACGGATGATAAGCACCCCGGTGACCTGCTGGACAGCGGCCACATCGATTCCAACATCCGTAAAGCGATCCGGCTGGGCGCAGATCCAGCAGTGGCCGTCAAAATGGCAACGCTGGTCCCGGCACAGTATTTTGGGTTCAAGCAGCGCGGTGCCGTAGCACCGGGGTATGCTGCCGACCTCATTGTAGTATCGGATTTTGAATCCTTTACGGTCGAACAGGTTTACAAGAATGGCACGCTGGTGGCCGAGCACGGAAAAACGCTGAAACCCGCACCGCTTGACATCGACCGTGTGAGATTTTCCCACGTTATGGATTCCTTTGATCTGGATGAGATCACACTGCAGGACCTGGAACTTCGGGAAAGCGGGGAGCAGGAGCGTGTCATTTGCCTGAACCGGGGCGAGCTGCTTACGGAGGAAAAAATCATCCCGTTCCAACGGCATCCGGGCAAAGCTCCCGGTGTGGACCCGGAACACAACATCGTAAAACTGGCCGTTTTTGAGCGGCATCATCACTCCGGCCATGTGGGCATTGGCTTTTTAGGAAACTTCAGCCTGAAATGCGGAGCCGTTGCATCGAGCATCGCACATGATTCCCATAACCTGATCGTGGCAGGGGACAACGATACCGATATGATGCTGGCCGGCAACACTGTGCGGAAAAACAAAGGCGGACTTGCGTTTGTGGCAGATGGACAGGTCGTGGCAGAACTTGCGCTTCCGGTGGCCGGATTGATGAGCACCGAAAGCGCAGAGAGCGTTGCGGCGAAAATGCAGGCGCTGAACGATGCCCTCAAGGCACATGGTGTAGCGGAAGATATCGGCATCTTTATGACCCTCGCCTTCGTCAGCCTTCCGGTCATTCCAAAACTCAGACTGAATACATACGGCATCATCGATGTAGCGCAGCAGAAAGTCGTTCCGGCTGTTTTTTAATACGCGATAACAAAAATACTGCCGGAGATCGACCGATGGGCCGTCTTCATGCCATTTGCAAAAATATATCCTATGCTGGTGGCAAAGGCAGTCCGCAAGGGGCGGACACAGGCAGAAGTAGATGAATTATTGGGTGGCTGACGGGTTACAGCGCCCCGCAAATTGAGGCTGCGGTGCAGAATGGAACGCTGTATGGAGATTCTTTCGAGATGCTCCGCAGCTCAATCCGGACGGTGCTCATAAAGGGCAGCATCTGCGGCGTAAAGCTGGAGAGCATCGAAGAGCCGCTGATGAAGGAGATCCGCTATTTGGACAAGCTGGTGGATGAGCTGGCTAAGGGCAAAGCGATGGAGAAGATCAAGCGGACAAACAAATGAGGAAAAGCAGCCTATTACACACCGACAGAGAATGTGGTATAATCCTTGAAAAAACACTGTATGGAAAGGACAAACACGATGAACGCTCTGGATATTATGAAACGCCCTGCCGCCTACGTCAGCGGCTATGAAAACACCCCCACGGAGGAACAGAACCGTGCAAAGCAACTGTGCTGGGAGTACAACCGCACCGCTCCTAACGAACAGGAAAAGCGGCGCAAGTATCCTGCAGACCCTGCTGGGCACCTGCTCTCCCATGACCGGCATTGAGCCAGATTTCCACTGTGACTATGGCTTCAATATCCATACCCACGGCTTGGCGGTCATCAATTATAACTGCGTCATTCTGGATACCTCTCCGGTAAACATCGGAGCAGGCGCCTTTATTGCCCCCGGCGTATGCCTTGCCTGCTCCGGTCATGCCATCGACCCGGAGCAGCGCAGCCACGGCATTGGCACCTCCGGCACCCATTACGCTGGAGGAAAACGTCTGGATCGGTGCAAATTCCACCGTCTGCGGCGGCGTTACCATCGGGGCAGGCTCGGTTATCGGGGCGGGAAGCGTCGTCACTCATGACATTCCCGCCGGCGTCATCGCTGCGGGGGTGCCCTGCAAGGTGATCCGCCCCATTACCGAAAAAGATAAGTTCAAGCCGGAGGATATTCTGTTCTGAGAAATTCAGATTGGAAACGCTGGAAAAAACATACGCACAAGCTCCGGG
>ENA-OQER01000994-OQER01000994.1-human-gut-metagenome-genome-assembly--contig:-NODE-994-length-14703-cov-1.870472_pt1 | contig 14703 bp, 23 predicted proteins | sample MGYA00242797_ERZ504639 | MGnify/ENA primary metagenome ERZ504639 (study PRJEB26092, sample SAMD00036306) | human gut metagenome | host: Homo sapiens | study: EMG produced TPA metagenomics assembly of...
CCATTGCGGTACGTCTTGGTCTGGGATCGGTACTTGGCTACCTGATTGCCGGCTGCATTATTGGCCCGTGGGGGCTGCGACTGGTGACCGATGCCGAATCTATCCTGCACTTTGTCCGAGATTGGCGTGGTGCTGATGCTGTTTATTATCGGCCTCGAACTCGATCCACAAAGGCTATGGAAGCTGCGTGCGGCAGTGTTCGGCGGCGGCGCATTGCAGATGGTGATTTGCGGCGGCCTGCTGGGGCTGTTCTGCATGTTACTTGGGCTGCGCTGGCAGGTCGCGGAATTGATCGGCATGACGCTGGCGCTCTCCTCTACGGCGATTGCCATGCAGGCGATGAATGAACGCAATCTGATGGTGACGCAAATGGGTCGCAGTGCCTTTGCGGTGCTGCTGTTCCAGGATATCGCGGCGATCCCGCTGGTGGCGATGATTCCGCTACTGGCAACGAGCAGTGCCTCGACGACGATGGGCGCATTTGCTCTCTCGGCGTTAAAAGTGGCGGGTGCGCTGGTGCTGGTGGTATTGCTGGGGCGCTATGTCACGCGTCCGGCGCTGCGTTTTGTAGCCCGCTCTGGCTTGCGGGAAGTGTTTAGTGCCGTGGCGTTATTCCTCGTGTTTGGCTTTGGTTTGCTGCTGGAAGAGGTCGGCTTGTCGATGGCGATGGGCGCGTTTCTGGCGGGCGTACTGCTGGCAAGTTCGGAATACCGTCATGCGCTGGAGAGCGATATCGAACCATTTAAAGGTTTGCTGTTGGGGCTGTTTTTCATCGGTGTTGGCATGTCGATAGACTTTGGCACGCTGCTTGAAACCCATTGCGCATTGTCATTTTGCTGCTCGGTTTCCTCATCATCAAAATCGCCATGCTGTGGCTGATTGCCCGACCGTTGCAAGTGCCAAATAAACAGCGTCGTTGGTTTGCGGTGTTGTTAGGGCAGGGCAGTGAGTTTGCCTTTGTGGTATTTGGCGCGGCGCAGATGGCGAATGTGCTGGAGCCGGAGTGGGCGAAATCGCTGACCCTGGCGGTGGCGCTGTCGATGGCAGCAACGCCGATTCTGCTGGTGATCCTCAATCGCCTTGAGCAATCTTCTACTGAGGAAGCGCGTGAAGCCGATGAGATCGACGAAGAACAGCCGCGCGTGATTATCGCCGGATTCGGTCGTTTTGGGCAGATTACCGGACGTTTACTGCTCTCCAGCGGGGTGAAATGGTGGTACTCGATCACGATCCGGACCATATCGAAACCTTGCGTAAATTTGGTATGAAAGTGTTTTATGGCGATGCCACGCGGATGGATTTACTGGAATCTGCCGGAGCGGCGAAAGCGGAAGTGCTGATTAACGCCATCGACGATCCGCAAACCAACCTGCAACTGACAGAGATGGTGAAAGAACATTTCCCGCATTTGCAGATTATTGCCCGCGCCCGCGATGTCGACCACTACATTCGTTTGCGTCAGGCAGGCGTTGAAAAGCCGGAGCGTGAAACCTTCGAAGGTGCGCTGAAAACCGGGCGTCTGGCACTGGAAAGTTTAGGTCTGGGGCCGTATGAAGCGCGAGAACGTGCCGATGTGTTCCGCCGCTTTAATATTCAGATGGTGGAAGAGATGGCAATGGTTGAGAACGACACCAAAGCCCGCGCGGCGGTCTATAAAGCACCAGCGCGATGTTAAGTGAGATCATTACCGAGGACCGCGAACATCTGTCATTAATTCAACGACATGGCTGGCAGGGAACCGAAGAAGGTAAACATACCGGCAACATGGCGGATGAACCGGAAACGAAACCCTCATCCTAATAAAGAGTGACGTAAATCACACTTTACAGCTAACTGTTTGTTTTTGTTTCATTGTAATGCGGCGAGTCCAGGGAGAGAGCGTGGACTCGCCAGCAGAATATAAAATTTTCCTCAACATCATCCTCGCACCAGTCGACGACGGTTTACGCTTTACGTATAGTGGCGACAATTTTTTTTATCGGGAAATCTCAATGATCAGTCTGATTGCGGCGTTAGCGGTAGATCGCGTTATCGGCATGGAAAACGCCATGCCGTGGAACCTGCCTGCCGATCTCGCCTGGTTTAAACGCAACACCTTAAATAAACCGTGATTATGGGCCGCCATACCTGGGAATCAATCGGTCGTCCGTTGCCAGGACGCAAAAATATTATCCTCAGCAGTCAACCGGGTACGGACGATCGCGTAACGTGGGTGAAGTCGGTGGATGAAGCCATCGCGCGTGTGGTGACGTACCAGAAATCATGGTGATTGGCGGCGGTCGCGTTTATGAGCAGTTCCTGCCAAAAGCGCAAAAACTGTATCTGACGCATATCGACGCAGAAGTGGAAGGCGACACCCATTTCCCGGATTACGAGCCGGATGACTGGGAATCGGTATTCAGCGAATTCCACGATGCTGATGCGCAGAACTCTCACAGCTATTGCTTTGAGATTCTGGAGCGGCGGTAATTTTGTATAGAATTTACGGCTAGTGCCGGATGCGACGCCGGTCGCGTCTTATCCGGCCTTCCTATATCAGGCTGTGTTTAAGACGCCGCCGCTTCGCCCAAATCCTTATGCCGGTTCGACGGCTGGACAAAATACTGCTTATCTTCCAGCGCAGGCAGGTTAATGACCCACCCCAGCAGCAGCCGGTATCCAGCGCGTAAATACCTTCCGGCGTACCTTTGCCTTCCAGCGATGCCCAGTGACCAAAGGCGATGCTGTATTCTTCAGCGACAGGGCCAGGAATCGCAAACCACGGTTTCAGTGGGGCAGGGGCTTCTTCCGGCGATTCTTTGCTGTACATATCCAGTTGACCGTTTGGAAAGCAAAAACGCATACGGGTAAAGGCGTTGGTGATAAAACGCAGTCTTCCCAGCCCCCGCAATTCCGGTGACCAGTTATTTGGCATATCGCCGTACATAGCGTCGAGAAAGAAGGGATAGGAGTCACTCGATAGCACCGCTTCTACATCGCGCGCGCACTCTTTGGCGGTCTGTAGATCCCACTGCGGCGTGATCCCTGCGTGGGCCATCACCAACTTTTTCTCTTCGTCGATTTGCAGCAAAGGCTGGCGACGCAGCCAGTTAAGCAGCTCGTCGGCATCCGGCGCTTCCAGCAGCGGTGTCAGGCGATCTTTCGGTTTATTGCGGCTGATCCCGCAAATACCGCCAGCAGATGCAGATCGTGATTGCCCAGCACCAGACGTACGCTGTCGCCTAAGGATTTCACATAGCGCAGAACATCCAGCGAACCCGGCCCGCGCGCGACCAGATCGCCCGTCAGCCAGAGGGTATCTTTCCCAGGGGTAAATTCTACTTTATGCAGCAATGCGATCAGTTCATCGTAACAACCATGAACGTCGCCAATAAGGTATGTCGCCATATTCTTTTAATGAATGAGTGTGGGAACGGCGAGTCGGAATACGGGAATGTCGATGCTGAAAGGGACGCCATTTTCATCGATCATTTCGTAGTGACCCTGCATGGTGCCCAGCGGGGTTTCAATGATTGCACCGCTGGTGTACTGGTACTCTTCGCCAGGCGCGATAAGTGGCTGGACGCCAACCACTCCTTCGCCCTGGACTTCGGTTTCACGGCCATTGCCATTGGTGATCAGCCAGTAACGCCCCAACAACTGCACTGGCGCTCGCCCCAGATTGCGTATGGTTACGGTATAAGCAAAAACGTAACGTTCATTATCAGGTGAAGATTGTGCCTCAATGTAGACGCTTTGAACCTGAATACACACTCGGGGCGAATTGATCATCGTTAACTCTCCTGCAAAGCGCGTTCTCCGCCAGATAGTTCGCCATCTGGCAATATTGCGCGACAGAGATATTTTCCGCTCGCATCGCCGGGTCGATCCCCATTCCCGTTAACACCTCGACGCTAAACAGGTTGCCGAGGCTGTTACGAATGGTTTTACGACGCTGGTTAAAGGCTTCGGTGGTGATGCGGCTCAACACACGAACATCTTTAACCGGGTGAGGCATCGTTGCATGAGGAACCAGGCGCACGACGGCGGAATCCACTTTGGGTGGTGGTGTAAAGGCTGACGGCGGTACTTCCAGCACTGGGATCACGTTGCAATAGTATTGCGCCATGACGCTTAATCGACCATACGCTTTGCTGTTCGGTCCTGCAACCAGACGATTCACCACCTCTTTTTGCAACATAAAGTGCATGTCGGCAATGGCATCAGTATAGCTAAACAGATGGAACATCAACGGCGTGGAGATGTTATAAGGCAGGTTGCGAAAACACGCAGCGGCTGACCCATTTTCTCGGCCAGTTCGCCAAAGTTAAAGGTCATCGCATCCTGCTGATAAATCGTCAGTTTCGGGCCTAAGAATGGATGCGTTTGCAGACGTGCCGCCAGATCGCGGTCAAGTTCGATGACCGTCACTGGTCCAGACGTTCGCCGACCGGCTCGGTCAATGCCGCCAGACCGGGGCCGATTTCGACCATTGCCTGGCCTTTTGCGGGTTAATGGCAGAAACAATGCTGTCGATCACGAACTGATCGTTGAGAAAGTTTTGCCCGAAGCGTTTACGGGCTAAGTGCCCTGGTGGACTCGATTATTCATTGGGTGTTAACAATCATTTTGATGGCGAGATTAAGCGCCGTAATAAAACTGCCGACATCGGCTTCGCCACGTCCCGCCAGTTCAAGCGCGGTGCCGTGGTCCACTGATGTGCGAATAAAGGGCAGGCCCAGCGTAATGTTCACACCGCGCCCGAAGCCCTGGTATTTTAGCACGGGAAGACCCTGATCGTGGTACATCGCCAGCACGGCGTCGGCGTTATCGAGATATTTCGGCTGAAACAGGGTATCGGCAGGCAGCGGCCCGTTAAGTTTCATCCCCTGCGCCCGCAACTCGTCGAGCAGCGGAATAATGGTGTCTATCTCTTCCGTACCCATATGACCGCCTTCGCCCGCGTGTGGATTCAGCCCGCAGACCAGAATGCGCGGTTCGGCAATACCAAATTTGTCCGCAAATCGTGATGCAAAATAGCAATCACTTCGTGCAAAAGCGCAGGGTGATAGCATCTGCGATATCGCGCAGCGGTAAATGCGTCGTTGCCAGCGCCACGCGAAGTTCTTCGGTCGCCAGCATCATCACCACTTTTTCGCCTGCGAACGCTCTTCGAAAACTCGGTATGACCGGTAAACGGAATGCCTGCGTCGTTAATGACGCCTTTATGCACGGGGCCTGTGATCAGCGCAGCAAATTCACCGTTCAGACAGCATCGCACGCTCGCGCCAGCGTTTCCACCACATAATGCCCATTTTCAACCGCTAACTGCCCCGCAGTGACAGATTCACGTAGCGCGACAGGAAGTAGCGTTAATGTGCCCGCAGTTTGCGGTTGTGCAGGAGAGTTGGGGGAATAAGTGCGGAGGGTGAGCGGCAAACCGAGCATCGCTGCCCGGTCGGTAAGGAGAGTGGCATCGGCACAAACAACCAGTTCGACCGGCCACTCACGCTGTGCAAGCTGGACAACTAAGTCCGGGCCAATCCCGGCGGGCTCGCCGGGAGTGATCACAACACGTTGGGTTTTAACCATTAGTTGCTCAGGATTTTAACGTAGGCGCTGGCACGTTGTTCCTGCATCCAGCTTGCTGCTTCTTCCGAGAACTTACGGTTCATCAGCATGCGGTATGCACGATCTTTCTGCGCAGCGTCGGTTTTATCGACATTACGGGTATCCAGCAGTTCGATTAAATGCCAGCCGAATGAAGAGTGAACCGGTGCACTCATTTGACCTTTGTTCAGGCGGGTCAGGGCGTCACGGAAAGCCGGATCAAAAATGTCCGCTGTTGCCCAACCGAGATCGCCGCCCTGGTTAGCAGAACCTGGATCCTGCGAGACTCTTTCGCTGCGGCAGCAAAAGTCGTTTTACCACTCTTGATATCAGCAGCAATCTGTTCCAGTTTCACACGGGCCTGTTCGTCAGTCATGATCGGCGACGGTTTCAGCAGAATATGGCGAGCATGAACTTCGGTCACCGAGATATTTTTGCTTTCGCCGCGCAGGTCGTTAACTTTCAGAATATGGAAGCCAACGCCGGAACGAATCGGGCCAACAATGTCGCCTTTCTTCGCGGTGCTTAATGCCTGGGCGAAGATCCCGGGTAACTCCTGAATACGGCCCCAGCCCATCTGGCCGCCGTTCAGCGCCTGCTGGTCGGCAGAATGAGCAATCGCCAGCTTACCGAAATCAGCGCCGTTACGCGCCTGATCGACAATGGCGCGCGCCTGGCTTTCCGCTTCGTTCACCTGATCAGAGGTCGGGTTTTCCGGCAGCGGGATCAGGATGTGGCTCAGGTTCAGCTCAGTGCTGGCGTCGTTTTGGTTACCCACCTGCTGCGCCAGGGATTCGACTTCCTGCGGCAGGATGGTGATGCGACGACGCACCTCGTTGTTACGCACTTCAGAGATAATCATCTCTTTGCGGATCTGGTTACGATAGGTGTTGTAGTTCAGTCCATCGTAAGCCAGACGGCTGCGCATCTGATCCAGCGTCATGTTGTTCTGTTTCGCGATGTTAGCAATCGCCTGATCCAGCTGCTCATCGGAGATTTTCACTCCCATTTTCTGCCCCATCTGCAGGATGATTTGATCCATGATCAAACGTTCCATGATTTGGTGGCGCAGCGTCGCGTCATCAGGAAGTTGCTGCCTTGCCTGAGCAGCGTTCAGTTTTACCGACTGCATTAATCCATCAACGTCGCTTTCCAGCACGACGCCGTTATTGACGACGGCTGCGACTTTATCGACTACCTGGGGGGCAGCGAAACTGGTATTCGCGATCATGGCGATACCGAGAAGCAGCGTTTTCCAGTTCTTCATACTTTTTCCATTTCAATTAACCGCACTGCGGATTACGTGGTAAATCAACAAATCACAAAGTGTTTTGATACGGCAGAATGTTCGAACGCAGCATCTCTTGCGTACCCAGACCGTAGTTGGAGCTCAGGCCGCGAAGTTCGATGTTAAAGCCGATTGCGTTGTCATATACCGCATGTTGTTTATCGTTATCCCAACCGTTCAGCTTCCGCTCGTAACCGACGCGAATTGCATAGCAGCAGGAGCTGTATTGCACACCTAACATAGAGTCGGCTTGCTTGTTCGCATTGGTGTCGTAGTAGTAGGCCCCAACAATGGACCAACGATCGGCAATTGGCCAGCTGGCGACAGCACCTACCTGCGAAATACCATTCTTATATTGCTCAGCAGTGGAATAGTACTTAGGCAGCGTAGCCTGAATATATTCCGGGCTGGCGTAACGGTAATTCAGCTGTACCAGACGGTCTTCATCCCGACGGTATTCAATGCTGGAGTTACTGGTCGCTACGTTATCCAGACGTGTATCGTACTGAATCCCGCCACGCAATCCCCAACGCTCGGAGATACGCCAGTAAGTATCGCCTGCCCACACCAGTGAGCCCGTTTTGTCGTCATTCTCCCATGTTATGTTGTCATCGCCAGTGCGAGACTCCGTGAAATAGTAGATTTGACCAACGGAAATATTAAAACGTTCAACGGCAGCATCATCATATATGCGAGATGTGACACCGGTCGTCACCTGGTTAGCGGAGGCAATACGGTCAAGACCGCCGTAAGTCCGGTCCCGGAACAGGCCAGAGTAGTCAGATTGCAGCAGAGATGAGTCGTAGTTATAGATGTCGCTCTGATCGCGATACGGCACGTACAAATACTGCGCGCGCGGTTCCAGCGTTTGGGTATAACCCGGAGCCAGCATTTCCATATCGCGTTCAAAGACATTTTGCCGTCAACTTTGAATTGCGGCATTACGCGGTTAACGGATTCGTCCAGCTTGGTCGTGTTTCTGGAGTTATACCAGTCAAGATTAGTTTGCTGATAATGGGTTGCCAGCAACTTCGCTTCGGTATTGATGCTGCCCCAGTTATTAGAGAGCGGCAATTGATGGTCGGTTCCAGGTGAACACGGGTTGCTTCAGGCATGTCGTCTCTGGTGTTAACAAAGTGCACTGCCTGGCCGTAAATACGCGTATCAAACGGACCAACATCATTCTGGTAGTAATTAACGTCTAACTGCGGCTCTGCCGAGTAGCTACTGGTGTTCTGTTCGCTGAAAACCTGGAACTGCTTGGTTGAAACGGTGGCATTGAAGTTTTGCACCGCATAGCCAACGCTGAATTTTTGCGTTGCGTAGCCGTCAGTACTGGAACCGTACTTGTTATCGAAATCATTGAAGTAGCTAGGATCGCTGACCTTGGTGTAGTCGACGTTGAAACGCCACACCTGATCCATGACCCCGGAGTGGTTCCAGTAGAATACCAACGACGTGAACTGTCATCGTTCGGGTGTTCATCTTCATAGACTTTATCTGAAGGCAGATAGTCCAGTTCCATCAAGCCAGCGCCCGCCTGGGAGAGGTAGCGGAATTCGTTCTCCCACATGATGTTGCCACGACGATGCATATAATGCGGCGTGATGGTGGCATCCATATTTGGCGCGATGTTCCAGTAATATGGCAGGTAGAACTCAAAGTAGTTGGTGGTGGTGTACTTGGCGTTCGGGATCAAGAAACCAGAGCGACGTTTGTCACCCACCGGCAACTGCAAATAGGGGCTATAAAAGATCGGTACCGGACCCACCTTAAAGCGGGCGTTCCAGATCTCCGCAACTTGTTCTTCGCGGTCATGAATAATTTCGCTACCTACACGCTCCAGGTGTCAGAACCCGGCAGACAGGAGGTAAAGCTACCGTTATCCAGAATGGTATAGCGGTTTTCGCCACGTTGTTTCATCAGGTCCGCTTTACCGCGACCCTGGCGACCCACCATCTGGTAATCACCTTCCCAGACGTTGGTATCTTTGGTGTTCAGATTCGCCCAGCCTTTCGGCCCTTTGAGGATCACCTGGTTATCGTCGTAATGGACATTACCGAGCGCATCAACGGTACGTACCGGCTCCGGTTGTCTGGTGCCTCTTTTTGATGGAGCTGCACTTCGTCGGCCTGCAGACGGCTGTTACCCTGCATGATATCCACGCTGCCAGTAAACACGGCGTCATCCGGGTAGTCCCCTTTCGCGTGGTCAGCATTGATAGTCACGGGTAAGTCATTGGTATCGCCCTGTACCAGAGGACGGTCATAGCTTGGCACGCCCAACATGCACTGTGAGGCGAGGTCGGCTGCCAGTCCCTGTTGACTATAAAGGGCGGTGGCAATCATGGTGGCCAGGAGAGTGGGGATACGTTTTTCATACGTTGATTTTATTGTTCCATCATCGGTAACGTTGCGCGTGACAAACGGTCAGAGACTAACGTACTCGTCATCTCTACGCTAGTGTTAATCCTGTCCGAATAGCGTCAGTGGTGTTAGGCACGGCATTGAATGACAGGTATGATAATGCAAATTATAGCGATGTCCCACAATTGACCGCAGCCGGAAAACGGTAAAAGCACCTTTATATTGTGGGAGATAGCCTGATATCCGTGTGTCGATTTGGGGAATATATGCAGTATTGGGGAAAATCATTGGCGTGGCCGTGGCCTTACTGATGGGCGGCGGCTTTTGGGGCGTAGTGTTAGGCCTGTTAATTGGCCATATGTTTGATAAAGCCCGTAGCCGTAAAATGGCGTGGTTCGCAACCAGCGTGAGCGTCAGGCGCTGTTTTTTGCCACCACTTTTGAAGTGATGGGGCATTTAACCAAATCCAAAGGTCGCGTCACGGAGGCTGATATTCATATCGCCAGCCAGTTGATGGACCGAATGAATCTTCATGGCGCTTCCCGTACTGCGGCGCAAAATGCGTTCCGGGTGGGAAAATCAGACAATTACCCGCTGCGCGAAAAGATGCGCCAGTTTCGCAGTGTCTGCTTTGGTCGTTTTGACTTAATTCGTATGTTTCTGGAGATCCAGATTCAGGCGGCGTTTGCTGATGGTTCACTGCACCCGAATGAACGGGCGGTGCTGTATGTCATTGCTGAAGAATTAGGGATCTCCCGCGCCCAGTTTGACCAGTTTTTGCGCATGATGCAGGGCGGTGCACAGTTTGGCGGCGGTTATCAGCAGCAAACTGGCGGTGGTAACTGGCAGCAAGCGCAGCGTGGCCCAACGCTGGAAGATGCCTGTAATGTGCTGGGCGTGAAGCCGACGGATGATGCGACCACCATCAAACGTGCCTACCGTAAGCTGATGAGTGAACACCATCCCGATAAGCTGGTGGCGAAAGGTTTGCCGCCTGAGATGATGGAGATGGCGAAGCAGAAAGCGCAGGAAATTCAGCAGGCATATGAGCTGATAAAGCAGCAGAAAGGGTTTAAATAAGTTTTAAACTGTAGGCCTGATAAGACGCGGCCCGCGTCGCATCAGGCAATCGGCGCACAATTGCCGGATGCGGCGTGAACGCCTTATCCGCCTACCGAACTGCGCCAGCGTGACGATTAAAATCCGCTGGCGCTTTAAACGTCATACTATTGCCATACGCCGGATGGGTAATCGTCAACATCTCTGCATGTAGCAACAAACGCGGTGCCATCGCTCTCGCTTCTGGTGATGCATAAAAACGATCGCCGAGAATCGGATGCCCCAGCGCCAGCATATGCACACGCAATTGATGCGAACGCCCGGTAATCGGTTTTAACACCACTCTTGCCGTGTTATCCGCCGCATACTCCACCACTTCATATTCCGTCTGCGCAGGTTTACCCGTTTCGTAACAGACTTCTGTTTCGGGCGGTTTGGCCAGTCGCAAATCAGCGGCAGATCCACCAGACCTTCTGCGGGGGATGGATGCCCCCAGACGCGGGCCACATACTGCTTTTTCGGCTCGCGCTCGCGGAACTGGCGTTTTAACTCCCGCTCCGCGGCTTTGGTCAGCGCCACTACAATCACGCCGCTGGTAGCCATATCCAGACGATGCACCGATTCTGCCTGCGGATAATCACGCTGAATGCGCGTCATCACGCTGTCTTTGTGCTCTTCCAGACGACCCGGCACTGACAACAAACCGCTCGGCTTGTTGACCACCATAATATGGTCATCCTGATACAGGATAACCAACCAGGTTCCTGCGGTGGATTGTAGTTTTCCATCCCCATTTTCGGCTCCGTTACTGATGCGTTACAACGATCAAACGCAGGGCATCCAGACGCCAACCTGCCTGATCCAGGCTTTCCATTACCTGCTGACGGTTGCTCTCAATGGCGGTCAGTTCGTCGTCACGAATGTTCGGGTTCACTGCACGCAGAGCTTCCAGACGAGACAGCTCGGCAGACAGTTTTTCGTCGGCTTCGTTACGCGCTGCATCAATCAATGCACGGGCAGATTTCTCGATCTGCGCTTCACCCAGTTGAAGGATAGCGTGAACATCCTGCTGCACGGCGTTAACCAGTTTGCTGCCGGTGTGACGGTTAACCGCGTTAAGCTGGCGGTTAAAGGTTTCAAACTCTACCTGCGCCGCCAGGTTGTTGCCGTTTTTATCCAGCAGCATACGTACCGGCGTCGGTGGCAGGAAGCGGTTGAGCTGCAACTGCTTCGGAGCCTGGGCTTCAACCACATAAATCAGTTCCACCAACAGCGTACCTACCGGCAACGCTTTGTTTTTTAACAGTGAAATCGTGCTGCTACCGGTATCGCCAGAAAGAATCAGATCCAGACCGTTGCGGATCAGCGGATGCTCCCAGGTAATAAACTGTGCATCTTCACGCGCCAGCGCCACTTCACGATCAAAGGTGATGGTGATGCCATCTTCCGACAGGCCAGGGAAGTCCGGCACCAGCATATGATCGGACGGCGTCAGCACGATCATGTTGTCGCCGCGATCGTCCTGATTGATACCGATAATATCGAACAGGTTCATGGCGAAGGCGATCAGGTTGGTATCGTCATCCTGCTCTTCAATGCTTTCTGCCAGTGCCTGGCTTTTTCGCCACCGTTGGAGTGGATTTCCAGCAGGCGGTCACGACCCTGTTCCAGCTGTGCTTTCAGCGCTTCATGTTGCTCGCGGCAGTTTTTGATCAGATCGTCAAAGCCTTCGGTTTGATCCGGTGAAGCCAGATAGTTAATCAGATCGTTGTATACGCTATCGTAAATAGTGCGTCCGGTCGGGCAGGTGTGCTCAAATGCATCCAGACCTTCGTGATACCAGCGCACCAGCACCGACTGAGCGGTTTTCTCCAGATAAGGCACATGGATCTGAATATCGTGCGCCTGGCCGATACGATCCAGACGACCAATACGCTGCTCCAGTAGATCCGGGTTGAATGGCAGGTCAAACATCACCATGTGGCTGGCGAACTGGAAGTTACGTCCTTCAGAACCGATTTCTGAGCACAGCAGTACCTGTGCGCCGGTGTCTTCTTCGGCAAACCAGGCGGCAGCGCGGTCACGTTCGATAATCGACATACCTTCGTGGAACACCGCAGCGCGAATACCTTCACGTTCGCGCAGTACCTGCTCCAGTTGCAGCGCAGTGGCAGCTTTGGCGCAGATCACCAGCACTTTCTGAGAGCGATGGCTGGTCAGGTAGCCCATCAGCCACTCAACGCGCGGATCGAAGTTCCACCAGGTGGCGTTATCACCTTCAAATTCCTGATAAATACGCTCCGGGTAGAGCATATCGCGAGCACGATCTTCCGCACTTTACGTGCGCCCATAATGCCGGAGACTTTAATAGCCGTCTGATACTGCGTCGGTAGCGGCAGTTTAATGGTGTGCAGCTCGCGTTTCGGGAATCCTTTCACACCGTTACGCGTGTTACGGAACAGCACGCGGCTGGTGCCGTGGCGATCCATCAGCATCGAAACCAGCTCCTGACGGGCGCTCTGGGCATCTTCGCTGTCGCTGTTTGCTGCCTGCAACAGCGGCTCGATATCCTGCTCGCCGATCATCTCGCCGAGCATGTTCAGTTCGTCATTGCTCAGTTTGTTACCTGCCAGCAGCATGGCAACGGCGTCCGCAACCGGACGATAATTTTTCTGCTCTTCAACGAACTGCGCAAATCGTGGAAACGGTTCGGGTCCAGCAGACGCAGACGGGCGAAGTGGCTTTCCATCCCCAGCTGTTCCGGGGTCGCGGGTCAGCAGCAGAACGCCCGGCACGTGCTCTGCCAGTTGTTCAATGGCCTGATATTCACGGCTTGGCGCATCTTCGCTCCACACCAGGTGATGCGCTTCATCGACCACCAGCAGGTCCCATTCGGCTTCACAGAGATGTTCCAGGCGCTGTTTGCTACGACGGGCAAAATCCAGCGAGCAAATCACCAGCTGTTCGGTGTCAAACGGGTTGTAAGCATCGTGCTGAGCTTCGGCATAACGCTCATCATCAAATAGCGCAAAGCGCAGGTTGAAACGGCGCAGCATTTCTACCAGCACTGATGCTGTAAGGTTTCCGGGACGATAATCAGCACACGTTCAGCAGCGCCAGAGAGCAGTTGCTGATGCAGGATCATCCCGGCTTCAATGGTTTTCCCTAAACCCACTTCGTCAGCCAGCAGGACGCGCGGCGCGTGGCGGCGACCAACATCATGAGCGATGTTGAGCTGATGCGGAATCAGGCTGGTACGCTGACCGCGCAGGCCGCTGTACGGCATACGGAACTGTTCGCTGGAATACTTACGCGCGCGATAACGCAGCGCAAAGCGGTCCATACGGTCAATCTGCCCGGCAAACAGACGGTCCTGCGGTTTGCTGAACACCAGTTTGCTATCAAGGAAAACTTCACGCAGGGCTACGCCGGACTCTTCAGTATCCAGGCGAGTACCGATATAGGTCAGCAAGCCATTTTCTTCTTTTACTTCTTCGACTTGCATCTGCAGCCGTCATGGCTGGTAATGGTATCACCAGGGTTGAACATCACGCGGGTCACGGGGGAATCACTGCGTGCGTACAGACGGTTTTCACCAGTAGATGGGAAAAGTAAAGTGACAGTTCGCGCATCCACCGCGACAACGGTTCCAAGTCCCAATTCGCTTTCTGTATCGCTGATCCAGCGTTGACCAAGTGTAAAAGGCATATGTGTTCGGCTCTATATCTTTAATTGCAGGCAATAACCACCCGCTACCGTGCTTATGAGGTAGTGGCGTTATTCAGGTCCAGGAATGGAAAGGGCGCTATGGTACTGGATGGCAAAGCATTCGTCACGCATCAAAATGGTATCTGGCGAACTCTTTTTTTTGCTCAAAATAGCCCAAGTTGCCCGGTCATAAGTGTAGCAAAATTATCCTCAATAAAAGGGAGTATTCCCTCCGCCACGGGTTGTAGCTGGCGGGTCAGATAGTGTTCGTAATCCAGTGGTGAACGTTGGTAGTCCAGCGGCTCCGGGCCGTTGGTGGTCCATACGTACTTAATGGTGCCGCGATTCTGATATTGCAAGGGGCGACCGCGCTTTTGGTTTTCTTCATCGGCAAGGCGAGCGGCGCGTACATGAGGCGGAACATTACGCTGATATTCGCTCAGCGGACGGCGAAGGCGTTTACGGTAAACCAGCCGCGCATCCAGTTCACCCGCCATCAGTTTGTCGATGGTTTCGCGGATGTATTCCTGATATGGCTCGTTACGGAAGATACGCAGGTATAGCTCCTGCTGAAACTGCTGGGCCAGCGGCGTCCAGTCGGTGCGCACGGTTTCCAGCCCTTTAAACACCATCCGCTGCTTGTCGCCCTCCTGAATCAGTCCGGCATAAACGCTTTTTACTGCCGGTATCGGC
>ENA-OQER01000995-OQER01000995.1-human-gut-metagenome-genome-assembly--contig:-NODE-995-length-14697-cov-2.278312_pt1 | contig 14697 bp, 24 predicted proteins | sample MGYA00242797_ERZ504639 | MGnify/ENA primary metagenome ERZ504639 (study PRJEB26092, sample SAMD00036306) | human gut metagenome | host: Homo sapiens | study: EMG produced TPA metagenomics assembly of...
ATGCGCAAGAATAGGAATTACAGGTAATATCACATCTGCCTTCGATTCTACCCTCAATCCTGCCGGCATTCCTGCCCTCGATCCTGCCTTCGATGATGCCCTGTTCCCTTGATTCACGCAGGTCGTCCGCAAACAATTCTTTTAATGCTTCACACATATTCGATCCCTCCTTCAGTTTGATCTCACTTCCATCTTCCGGTCTTGTTCCAGCTTGCGGATGTTACACATTATATAGTTTTATCCAGAAGTATCTTATAAATTGCCTCTACATTATAATCAGGTGCACACTGTCCGATCACATCATAGATTTGTTTGATTAACGTTTGGGGTTCTTCCAGCATATCTGCTGTTTCTTTTACAGAGCAGCCTTTTTTATATTTTTTAATTACTATTTCTATGACTTTTGAAGCTTCGCCTTCGCGTTTTCCAACATTCCTGCCCTCCATAATTCCTTCTTCCCTCGATTCGCGCAGATCATCCGCAAATAATTCACGTAATGCTTCACACATTTTTCGTTCCTCCTTTAATTCCTGCCAGTTTGCGCGCATGATCGTTTTTCGACTGTTATCTGCCGATCTCTTTGCAATTTCTGAAGCATGGTTCTTGGATAATGGTAACATACAAAAGTAATTGTCAGCTCTGCTGCCGGTATGAAGTCTACTGTCTCCGTGTCGGCTTTATAAATACAGGCGTATGCGTACACCTTGTAAAAATCGTCAATGTTAAGGTCATCTTCCGGCGATTTGTATTCTACAACATTGTACTGTCGGAAAATTCTCCCAATATTCTTCTGGATTTTTACATGTCTTTCATTTTTGACTAACACATCGATCTGCATTGGTTTCTTCGACAGCAGATGTTCAGAATCAAATTCTAAATACTTTGTTTCTTCTCCAAGTTCAATCTGCAATGCCGCATCAAATGCAGGATGCCATTGGATTTTCTCATCGTTTGTGTTCAATCATTTTCCCCTTTATGATAATAGAATGTGTGGTATTTTTCAATGCACGTAAAAGATTTTTTTCATAAAAAATGCAACGGTGCTAACTGTAATAATTAAGATTAAAATTTTTATGCATTGAATTGTTCATCAAAATGGAATCTCCTGCCGAACCGGCACTGAATTTTGAGATCATACCCGTAACCATATATCAGGTTTTGGATCTGCAGACAGAAACGTTGTAAGAATGATCACGATTACGAAAGTTTCATAATCGTAACTGTTATTTGTCTGCGACTTTGATGTAGGCTTAGTATAAAGTAATCTTGGAATTGTGTCAATAAAATCCGTCAATCCAGAATACGAGCAGCAGAACCCAATATAGGCACTCATCCCATAACGTAAATTGCAGATTCTGTGGTGCGATTCACAGCGTAAATTGGGCATGTATAAGCGTCCTCTCACAAGTCATTCACAGCGTAAATGAAAGAAAAACGGTGCAGACAAATATGATTTCCTTTGTGAGCCATGGAGCTGGGATTCTAACAATCATGGAAGCTTCAGCTGAACATGATTGTTGTTCAGAAGCCCAGCGGATGCCCGGCGAACAGGAACATCATATTTCGTCTGTACCGTTTTTCTTTTCATAAACCTATAAAATCACGACTTGTGAAAGACGCTTATATCTGCCCCTTCAAGCCCTAAGAAAGCACCGCAGAATCTGCGACACTACGCCAATTAAACTCCGGTTTAAGAAACCTTGAGTGTGAATTTCTGAATTTCTTTTTCTGTACTCACTTTCTCGATAACCGCACCCAGAGACGCCAGCTTTGCCTCAAACTCTTCATATCCACGTTCAATATAGTAAATATCATCTACAACTGTAATTCCTTCTGCCGCAAGACCTGCGATCACAAGTGCTGCTCCGGCACGGAGATCCGGTGCATTCACTCTTGCTCCAGTATATTTTTCCGTTCCATTGATAATTGCAATATTGCTCTCTACCTTAATATTGGCACCCATACGTGTCAGTTCATCAACATATTTGAAACGATTCTCAAAAATACTCTCAGTCACTGTACTTGTTCCCTCGGAAATTCCAAGAACGACTGCCATCTGTGGCTGCATGTCTGTTGGGAATCCCGGGTATGGAAGTGTTGTCACCTGTGTATGATGAAGCGGTTTGGAAGCCACAACACGCACTGCGTCATCAAACTCTTCCACTTCACAGCCAATTTCCAAAAGTTTTGCAGTGGTTGCTTCCAAATGCTTTGGAATGACATTCTTTACTGTGACATCTCCTTTTGTTGCAGCCGCTGCAAACATAAAGTTCCTGCCTCAATCTGATCCGGGATAATAGAATACTCTGTCTTGTGGAGTTTTTCCACACCGACAATCCGGATTACATCCGTACCAGCACCACGGATTTGCGCACCCATGCTGTTTAAGAAGTTCGCAACATCCACACATGTGGCTCTTTTGCTGCGTTCTCAATAATTGTTTTTCCCTCTGCCATAGAAGCTGCCATCATAATGTTAATGGTTGCTCCGACAGATACTTTATCCAGATAAATATGGGTTCCTGTCAGCTTTTCTGCGGATGCAAGAACAAGCCCATGTTTAATATCAACATTGGCGCCTAATGCACTGAATCCCTTTAAATGCAGATCGATTGGACGGCTTCCGATATTACATCCACCCGGAAGTGCCACTTCTGCTCTTTTATATTTTCCTAACAAAGCACCGATCAGATAATAAGATGCCCTGATTTTTCTGATATATTCATTGTCAACATTAAAATCACGGATAAATGATCCATTGATCTTAACAGTGTGAGCGTCGATCCGGTCGACTTTTGCTCCAATTTCCTGAATTGCGTTTAATAATACATTAATATCTCTCACGTTTGGGAGATTCTCTATCGTAACAGTTTCATCCGTCATTACGGCTGCAGAAAGGATTGCCAGTGCCGCATTTTTTGCTCCGCCAATCTCAACTTCTCCAACCAAAGGATTTCCACCTTTAATTACATATTGTTCCATATCACACCTCTATGAACATTTTCGTCCAGTCTGCCATCAACTTACAGACTTATCGAATGGTTGCATACAAACACATTATTATAGTAACCATTATATCTTTTTGTCAAGCGGTTCTTTCTTCCGCTTATTATATCATTACTGACCAATATAATTCAATGGATTTACTGCAACTCCATTGATATAAATCTCAAAATGAACATGTGGGCCAGTAGATCTTCCGGTACTTCCGCTTAAGGCAATGCTCTGTCCCTGTTCTACCCACTGACCTGCTGATACCAGTAATTTACTGTTATGTGCATATCGTGTCATTCTGCATCCGGATGGCTGATGACAACATTATTGCCATATCCTTTGCTGTAACCGGCACTGACAACAGTTCCTGCACTGGATGCATAAACGGTTGTTCCGACCGGGCATCCCCAGTCAACGCCCTTGTGCATTCTTCCCCAGCGGCGTCCGAATCCTGATGTGAAATGCCCACCTGCCAATGGTTTGATATACGTTGGCGGCGTGATTGTTCCCTGCTCAATGATTGCCGGTGTCGATTCCACCATGATCGTCTGATGCGCAAGCTCCCTCGCAACCTCGATTCCATTTTCATAGGTGACAATGTCATTACGCTCTCTGTGTCCGGTCGTGCCTTCCTGGTGTACCACCTGTTTTGTCGTATACCATTCATCATTTTTTATGATGGTCGGCTCTGCGTTATAATCCTCTTCATAGACTTCACCTTTTTTAATGCGAAGGCTTAAATCCGGTTCCGGCACTGCAATGATGATCTCCTGTCCCGGATAAATCCTTACCTCTGCATTGTCAAATCCGTTCAATGCCATGATATTGGCTACTGTTGTATCATGATCCATCGCGATAACAGAAAGTACATCACCACTCTCTACTACATATATTTTATTCGTTTCTTTTTCTTTTGTGACTTCTTCTACCTGTGTTTCCACATCCGACAGTGCATCCCCGGAAATGTACTTCTCATACACTTCGACACGCTCTATAATTCCATTCCAATGGTTCCCGTCTCGTAACTGTCATCCCTTGGATTTGCCATTGCGTATTCCATCTGATAGGTAAATGCCCCATTGGCTCCGGCAGACACCTGATCTGCAAGCGTCACCTCCGGTGTCACCTCTGTATTCTCTTTCGGATCAACTTCTGTCAGCTGTGCTGTATAAATACCACTGATATGTCCGGCTTCTTTGGAAATCTGTGTTGTATACTGTCCTTCCGTATCAGCTCATTTTTGACCGTATTCAAAAATTCCGTCACTTCGTCCATACTTTTGAAATTCCGCGATAGCCTTCAATTGCTACTGTGTAAGCCCGCACCTGTGTTTCAATTTCTGATACTTCATTTTCTCCTTTAAGGCTTCTTTTAATGCATCTTCTGTCATCAAAGGAGTAAACCAATCATTGGCTTTACTGGAAGAATATTCATAATCCATGCAGAGTGGTTCATCGCTCTCTGCTGCAAGTTCTCGGCGCACCTCATGCACCGCATCATCGACTGATACATGACCTGCAATATTTCCTACAAGTTCTCCATTAAAATAAACCTGCTGGTATTTCTGTCCGATCGTAACTTTCTGTGAAACTGCAAAAAACAGTAAAACCAAAAATAAACCCGCTATCACAAATAGTTCTATGATCACTTTTTTTGTCAACTCTATTTTTTGCATTTCTTTTCATTCCTCAAACTCAAAATTTTATCAATGGTCTGCTCCACATTCAGACCATATTCGTTTACCGTGATATCTGCATATTTTTCATATAACGGAACACGTTCCTCATACAGATCTTTTTAAAGTCTGTCCATCTTTTAAAACAACACCACGACCTTTGATGTCGCTCAGTCTTCTGTTTAACTCTTCAAATGGAAGCTGTAAATAAACCACAGTTCCTATGCTTTTCAAATGTTCCATCGCTTCTTTTCCATAGACAACACTTCCGCCTGTGGCAATGATCGAATGGTCGACCTCAAGCGAGCTGTTCACTCGGTTCTCCACTGCGATAAAACCGTCTGTTCCAACTTCCTCAATGATCTCCTTTAAAAGCTTGCCTTCCTCTTTCTGGATCACAAGATCTGCATCTACAAATTCATATCCTAAAACTTTCGCAAGAATGACACCTGCGGTGCTTTTTCCCACTCCAGGCATTCCGATCAGTACTATATTATCTTTTTTCATTGCTGCAAGATTCCTCTTATTATTCTTTCTTCCGCAGTGCATGTACACTTCGGTTTTCCGCTATGTCTGCACGTCTCAACTGCTGATACACATCTTTTTTTTAGAATAACATAAACGTTCCCTTTGCACAAGCACAACTGCGCGAGTGTGCATCCTTGCGGAACGTTTTTTTTGTAGCCGGAACGAAGTTCCTATACATGAAAAACAGGATAATCTCCAAAGCTGTATGCTTCCTCTGATTATCCTGTCTCTTTTTTCTATTATTGTACAGATTCTGTGCCTTCCACTGCCTCTGTATTCTCTGTCACTGCATTGTCTGTTGTGCTGCTTTCGGTAGTCTCTGTTGATTCTACGGTTGTTGTGAATAAGTTATCAAATGTAACTTTATCCCACACTTTATCTTTTAATACCCACTCTGCTTCATCTTTCCAGCCCTGAAGGACTTCATTATATAAATCGCTCTGACGCTGGCTGATGATCTCCTGTCTGTGTTCCTCTGTGGCATCTGCATCTGTGATTTCATCGAGGCGGAGTACATAATAATAATTATCTGTCTCCACTACGTCAGAGAGCTCACCCTCGCTCTTAAGTCCCTCTAATGCGTTCAACACTTCTTCATCCAATGTGGTATTATCTGATGAAAATGTACCTGTGCTCACCGTATATCCATACTCATCTGCAGCTGTATCAAGTGTCGTGTCTGCTGCTGCATCATGGAATTTCTGAACTGTATCTGCAAGTTCTGCTTTCTCATCATCTGTATATTCCTGAGTGTTTCCTTCTGCATCTTTGTAACTGGTTTTCGATACATTGACATAACTATATGCACTTGTGTTGGCTTCTGCATCACTGACATTTGTGTCTGCATCTGCAATGATCGCTGCCCGCATTTTACTTTGGACTGTCACTAGGGTAAGATATTCCTTCACAATATCTTCTGTTGCTCCGAGTGCATTGATTGCTTTATCATCATTGTCTGCCATAAACCGGCTGCTACCTCTGCGATTTTTGCAGTCTCATCATCTGTCAATGTCACGTCATAATCTGCCATATGATTCTGTAAAATATATAAATTTTCAATCATCTCGATGACACTGTTCTTCGTGTTATCTTCCATGGTTGTTCCATTGTTATACAGATCGGATGACCACACATCGTCTCCAAAATAAGCTCTGTAAAAATCATCTGCCTCCGCCTGCTGCAGACGCGCTGCAAAATTAGCTACTCCTAACTTAATTTCCTGTCCGTCTAAGGTTGCAACGGTTTCATTTTTATTTATGCCGCCACATCCCACTAACATAGATGCTGCCAAAACACCGCTTACGAGCAGTGTTGTAAATCTCTTTACTTTCATAAATCCTCCTTGTTTTGCGGAGCAAAATGTTATTTCACTCTGTGAAATTTAACCTCCTAAATGTATCCACACGAATTTTAATACATGGATAGTCACTTTTTCTATTATAGTGCTTTTTTACCGGTGCCGCAAGATTTTTCACTCTTTTTTCACAGAGTCCTGCGCAATCTTTAAGTTTTCCCTCACACCATTTAAAAAATCTTCTATCACAGCTCTGGCATCCACATTCTTTTCCCTGGAATTTCTTCAAAAAATAAGTAAAATACGGTGCTTTGGCATCCATGGTAAATTTCAGGTTATTGCCATAAGACGCGATAAACTCCGGGATTTTTGCCACGTCAAGTTTCGCCTTCCCATAAAGTGTGAACTTCACAGTATCCGCTTTTTGTGAAATCTCTGTCATATAAACTGTATGCGCCAATGACTTTATTTTTGCAATGTAAAGCAGATTTTCCACCGGTTTGGCGGATCACCGAAACGGTCGATGAGCTCCTCTAACATCTCCTCCGTCTCCTCATCCGTCTGGATGTCTGCAATACGTTTGTAGATATCAAGCTTCTGCACCTCATTCGGGATGTATCCCATCGGAATATAGGCATCAATATCAATGTCGATCGTGGTGTCAAAGCTTTCCTCCTGCTTCATACCCTTCGCCTCTTTGACTGCCTCGTTTAACATCTTGCAGTAGAGTTCATAGCCGACCGCTTCCATATGCCCGTGCTGTTCGGCGCCGAGCAGATTTCCTGCACCACGGATCTCAAGGTCACGCATTGCAATTTTAAAACCACTGCCGAGCTCTGTGTACTCTTTGATCGCAGCGAGACGTTTCTCTGCAACTTCTTTTAACATCTTATCGCGCTTATACATTAAAAACGCATACGCTGTCCGGTTTGAGCGTCCCACGCGTCCGCGAAGCTGATAGAGCTGTGACAGTCCCATGTTGTCCGCATCGTGGATGATCATAGTGTTGACATTGGAAATATCAAGTCCGGTCTCAATGATCGTCGTCGACACAAGCACGTCGATCTCCCCGTTGATAAACTTGTACATGATATTTTCCAGTTCGGTCTCTTTCATCTGTCCATGTGCATAGGCGACATTCGCCTCCGGCACAAGCTCTGCGGTCTTCGCTGCCACATCTGCAATCTCTTTCACGCGGTTGTATACATAATATGCCTGTCCGCCACGTGCCAGCTCTCTGGATATTGCTTCCCGCACAAGCTCCTCATTATATTCCATCACATAGGTCTGGATTGGGATCCGATCCATCGGCGGTTCTTCCAACACACTCATGTCACGGATTCCGATCAGGCTCATATGCAACGTTCTTGGGATTGGTGTTGCGGTTAAAGTGAGCACGTCAATGTTATTTTTTAACTGCTTAATCTTTTCCTTGTGAGTGACACCAAACGCTGTTCCTCGTCGATCATCAGAAGTCCAAGATCCTTGAACACCACATCTTTCGATAAAAGACGGTGTGTACCAATAATGATATCCACCTGACCTTTTTTCAGTTTTTCTAATGTCTTTTTCTGCTCACCTGCAGAACGAAAACGGCAGAGCAGATCGATATTCACCGGAAAATCCTTCATGCGCTGTACAAAATTGTTGTAATGCTGCTGCGCCAAAATGGTTGTTGGCACCAAAAATGCAACCTGTTTCCCATCCTGCACCGCCTTAAACGCCGCACGGATGCAATCTCAGTCTTACCATAGCCAACGTCACCGCAGATCAGACGATCCATGATCTTCGTGCTCTCCATATCTTTTTTCGTAGCCTCGATCGCAAGGTCCTGATCTTCCGTCTCCTCGAACGGGAACATCTCCTCAAACTCACGCTGCCAGACCGTATCCGGACCATAGGCAAATCCGCGCTCACTCTGCCGCACTGCGTATAAACGCACCAGATCTCCGGCAATCTCTTTGACTGCTCCGCGGACTTCGTCTTGGTCTTATTCCATTCCTGTCCGCCAAGTTTATTTAGTTTCGGCTTTTTAGCGTCCGCGCCGGCGTATTTTTGGATCAGTTCCAGCTGTGTCGCAAGAATATAGAGATTTCCACCTCCGGCATACTCAATCTTGATATATCCTTCACAGTCTTGTCTACTTCGATTTTTTCAATGCCGCGGTAAATTCCAAGTCCATGATTTCATGCACGACATAGTCACCGATATTCAGATCAGTAAAACTGGCAATTTTCTCACCCTCATACATGCGGTGCCGTTTCTTTTTCTTCTTTTCCGAACCAAAAATATCACTCTCAGAAATCACAACGAACTTGACTGCCGGATACTCATACCCTTTTTTCACCTTACCATATCCTGTCATGATCTCTCCCGGACTTAAAACACGGTCAAAGTCTTCCGAGTAAAATGCCGGAAGCTCCTCGTTCATCAGATCTTCCGCAAGACGTTTTGCACGGGTTCTCGAACTCGATAGTAAGATCATGCGGTATCCGTTTTTCTTATAGCGCTTCAGGTCTTTCACAAGAAGCTCAAAACTGTTGTTGTAAGGATTCACAGTACGGCTTTCGATTGCGATGCGGTCTTTGATGTTTAACTGGTTACACTTCATATCCAGTGCAACCATTGCCACACATCGTCTCTGATTTATTTGGGCAAGTATTTCTTTGTAAGAAAAAGTTCGCGCATCTGTCCCGGAAGAATATATCCTTTTTCCAGACGTTGTTTCATACTCTCGGAAAACTCGGTTTCCGTGGACTGTCCACGCTCGATCGTGCGCACTGTCTCATCCAGAAATACGATGGAATCTTCTTTTTTCAGATAATCTAATAAAGATACCCTCTCCTCGCAAAATAAGACAGATAGGCGTCCAGTCCTGCGGTAATGCCGTACTCCATCGTCTCTTCCGCAATCTGGTCTGCCATGGACTTTATGCGGTAAGCCTCCTCGGTTTTCATCTCTTTGCGGAACTTCTCTGCAGTTTTTTCTGCCTCTTTCTGAATCCTTGCGACACCATTTCTCCGTTCTTCTTCCGTCAGGACAAGTTCACACGCCGGATAAATATTAGATTTCCTCAAGATTTCAATGGAACGCTGGCTCTCCGGATCAAACGAACGGATGGAATCCACCTCATCGCCCCAAGTTCGATTCGAAACGGCGTTTCCTCTGTCAACGGAAAAATATCAATGATTCCGCCGCGCACAGAAAATTCTCCCATCGTCTCTGCCTGATAGTTTTTCTCATATCCAAGCTCTACCAGATGTCTGGTCAGTTCGTTTAACTCCACGGTATCGCCTACAGAGATTTTCTTCACTGCCTGGATAAACTTTTCCGGGGCGGCATCGGATTCATCAGACCGTCAAATGTAGTAATAATGGTACATTCCTTCTCCTCAGCCATCATTTTCAGGGCATTGATACGTTCTGATGTCAGAACATTTCCACGGATATCCGACTGATAAAATAGAATATCTTTCGCCGGATAATATGCCACGTTTTTATCAAAAAAACGGTATTCTTCCAACAATTCTTTCGCTTTTTGCTCATGAAAAGTAACAATGATTCTATTGCCAGAACCATTGTGAACACTGTATACAATATGTGGTTTTTACTGCGTCAATGCAGCCAGAAACCAAAAATGACTCCCTCAGTCTTCTGCACTGCCTGCTCTAACTCTTCATAACCCTGCAGTTGTGTTAAGGTTCAGTGAATGCTCTCACGCCGTCGCGCTCCTCTCTGCAGCCCGGAATTCTCCCACTTTCATAATCTTAATACTCATTACTGTAAATGTTTTGTTTTACTTGTTTTTACTATTGTAATCATTCATTGCCTTGTCGACTTCGCCCTGCATCATCAAAACGGTGGCATCCATCGCATGTCCGATCGCTTCCTCCACTTTGGCGCGGTCTTCGGTACTGAAATGTCCCAACACATAGTCTGCCAGATCCCAGCCTTCGGCTTCTCGCCGACACCGACTTTGATGCGCATAAAATTCTGCGTGCCTGTCATGGCAATAATATTTTTGATTCCGTTATGTCCACCGGCACTTCCTTTTTTGCGGATACGGATATTACCCGGTTCTAAGCTGATATCATCGAAAACGACAATCAGTTCCGATTCCGGATCCAATTTATAATAATTGACCAGTTCTGCCACACTCTCACCGCTTAAGTTCATGTAAGTCTGCGGCTTCGCCAGCACAACTTTCATTCCTTCAATGACACCTTTTCCGCAAAGTGCCTTGTGCTTGTTCTCACTGATACTAATATTATATTTATCTGCCAAGCATCCATGACATCAAAGCCGATATTGTGCCTTGTCTTTTCGTACTGCTTTGTTGGATTGCCTATCCTACAATTAAAAACATGTCCTGCCCTCCTCTGCTTTCCATAGTTAATTGCGAAACTCCGGCAGATTATTTTGCAGTTCTCGCGCGGATGATCTCAGCGGCGGCTGCTAACTGCTCCTGATCGTTAACACCTGTGATATCTTCCGGATCATCGAGTGCAAAAGCATCTACTTTAAGTCCTTTGTTTTTGATGATGGTAAGGGTATCCGGCAGATAGTACTCGCCCTGCGCGTTGTTCGGTGTCAGCTTATCGAGTGCTTCCTTTAATTCTTTTGTATCGAAAATGTACATGCCGGAATTGATCTCGTGAGACTCTAACTCTTCCGTTGAAGCGTCTTTGTGCTCTACGCTCTTCACAAATCTGCCTTCCGCATCGCGGATAATCCTTCCATATCCGGTTGGATCGCCGATCATCGCAGAAAGCACGGTGACTGTATTGCCATTTTTCTTATGATGTTCTGCTAACCGGTTTAATGTTTCTGCAGTGATAAGTGGTGTATCTCCAAATAAGATCAGAGTCTGTCCCTCATCCCCTAAGAAATCCCTGGCACATTTTACTGCGTGGCCGGTTCCCAACTGTTCTTCCTGTAATGCAAATTTCACATTTTTGTGGGAAATGCTATGCTCCACTACTTCATGTTTATATCCTACTACCAGACAGATATCATCTGCGCCTGCTCCGATTGCTGCGTCAATTGCATAATCTACCAGACATTTTCCCTCGATCGTGTGAACCACTTTCGGAAGATCTGATTTCATCCGGGTTCCTTTTCCTGCTGCAAGAATGACTGCTTTTAACTGTTCCATTGTTCTGTTCCTCTCAATATGATTAAATAATTTCCATTGTTCTATTCCGTATGTTCTATTTTACAGAAGATTTTGGATTTGGCAAGTAAGAATGCAACTTTTATTTCTGCATGAATACGTGTATTTTTCTCATCAACATAAGCAAAAAACGAGCCGCTATCCCCATAGCGGCCCGCTCATCTGCAGTTCTTATTCTTCCACAGCCATTGTTTCCTGATACTTTTCAAGGATCAGTTTCTGAATACGGTCTCTTGTATCGGAATTGATCGGATGTGCGATATCACGGTATTCACCGTCTGCTGCCTTTCTGCTTGGCATCGCGATAAATAATCCCTTCTCTCCCTCAATGATCTTAATATCATGTACCACAAATTCTTCATCTATGGTAATAGAAACTACGGCTTTCATTTTGCCTTCTTTTTCAACTTTTCTAATTCTGACGTCTGTAATCTGCATGATGTCTCAGTCCCCCTTTTCGGTCTTCATCTAACGCAAGTTTTGTCACCCTGTAAGTAACTCTGTGATTCTGGCTATAATACATATCTCTCATTGTTCTCAGATACGATCTTAATTCCATTCTCTCCACAATAGTATGTGTTGGCTTTCAATGTATCACGGCTCTCAACGATACAGTTTTCAATGTGTGTATTATCCCCAATATAAACATCGTTTAAAATAATGGAATTCTTGATCACACAATTTTTTCCGACAAATACCTTCTTAAATAAGATAGAATTTTCAACCTTGCTGTTGATAATACATCCGCTCGCAATCAGGCTGTTTTTCACGTCTGATCCTGCATTATATTTTGCCGGTGGAAGATCATCCACTTTTGAGAAAATTCCCGGTTCTTCTTTAAAGAAGTATTTCTGACTTCCGGTTTTAAGAAGTCCATATTCGTCTGGTAATAAGAATCTACGGTTGCAATATTGCTCCAGTATTCTTTCATCTTATAACCATAGATACGCTTCATATTCTTATAACGGATCAGGATATCCGTTACAAAATCCCATCTTCCCTCATCAGCACTCCGCTCTAACATCTCAATGAGCTGTCTTCTGCGGACAATGTAGATACCTGTAGAAATCGTATTGGACTGGGAAACCATTGGTTTCTCCTCAAACTCAACGATTCTGGAATCCTCATTCATGCGGACAACACCAAAACGGCTGACATCCACATTCGAATCCATATCTTTGCACACAACGGTGATATCTGCTTTCTTCTCGATATGGTAATCAAGGACTTTGTTAAAATCAAGTTTGTATACACAGTCACCACTGCTGATGATGACATATGGCTCATGACGTTTTTTTCAGGAAACTGATATTCTGGTACATCGCATCTGCTGTGCCACGGTACCACCAGCTGTTATCCACTGTTACAGTTGGGTTGAATACATATAAACCACCCTGTTTACGTCCGAAATCCCACCATTTGGAAGAACTTAAATGTTCATTCAGGGATCTTGCACTGTACTGTGTCAGCACTGCCACTGTCTGTACATGAGAATTACTCATATTGCTCAGAGCGAAGTCGATGCTCCGGTAACTGCCTCCGATCGGCATTGCTGCAATTGCTCGTTTGTTCGATAATTCCTGCATGCGGCTGTTATTACCGCCAGCTAAAATAATTCCTACTGCCTTCATTCTGAGTCACCTGCCTTAATAATTACTTCACCGCTGTCAAGAATTCCTTCCGGATAATCTTCTTTTGTGGTCTTGCCGGAAATTGCAGTGTTCTTTCCGACTGAGACGTTCGATGGAACTTCGGAATCCTCTCCGATCGTCACAAGACCAAAGGAGTAAATCTTCTCATTGAACTTGTTCGTTTTTTCCTCTCCAACGCCTAATGTAACGTTATCACCAATGCTGCAGTTTCAGCAATAATTGCTTTGTCTATGACGACATTCTCACCGATCTGGGTTCCCTTCATAATAATGGAATCTCTCACGACACTGCCCTTGCCGATCGTAACGCCGGCTCCGATGACAGAACTGTGAACCTCTCCGTAAATCTCAGATCCCTCTCCGATGATACTCTTCTCAACAATGCTGTCTGCTGACAGATACTGCGGCTGGATAATATCACTCTTCGTGTAAATCTTCCAGTATTCCTCATACAGGTTGAATTCCGGGATCAGATCGATCAGTTCCATATTGGCTTCCCAATAAGAGCCAAGCGTTCCTACATCTTTCCAGTATCCATTATACTCGTAAGCAAACAGACGCTGTTTCTTCTCGTGGCAGTAAGGAATGATGTGCTTACCAAAGTCACAGTTGCTCTGATCTTTCATTGCAGTCAGAGCTTCCTTCAATACCTTCCAGCTAAATATGTAGATTCCCATTGAGGCTAGATTACTTCTTGGATGTTCCGGTTTCTCTTCAAAATCCTGAATTCGTTTATCTTCATCTGCGATCACAATACCAAAACGGCTTGCCTCCTCTAATGGAACAGGCATTGTGGCAATTGTAACATCTGCGTTATTTTCCTTATGGAAATCAAGCATGACTTCATAATCCATCTTGTAGATATGGTCACCAGATAAAATCAGTACATATTCCGGATTGTACTGCTCCATGTAATTCATATTCTGATAAATTGCATTGGCAGTTCCTGAATACCACTCACTGTTATTACTCTTCTCATATGGTGGAAGTACTGTTACTCCTCCGTTATTACGGTCAAGATCCCACGGAATACCAATTCCGATATGGTATTCAAACGTAATGGCTGATACTGTGTCAATACACCAACCGTATCAATTCCGGAGTTAATGCAGTTGCTCAATGGAAAATCGATAATACGATACTTGCCTCCAAATGCAACTGCCGGTTTTGCAACTTTTGATGTCAGGACACCTAAACGGCTTCCCTGACCTCCCGCTAATAGCATTGCTATCATTCTTTCGAATCACGTCAATCACCTCTCGTCACTTTCTAGTCAATCTAGTCCTACTTGATATTTCAAGTATATCACACCATTTTTCAATGTACATCATTTTACACAATTTTTTCAGAAATTTTCTTTTTGTACATTTTATACAAATATATG
>ENA-OQER01000996-OQER01000996.1-human-gut-metagenome-genome-assembly--contig:-NODE-996-length-14697-cov-1.986410_pt1 | contig 14697 bp, 20 predicted proteins | sample MGYA00242797_ERZ504639 | MGnify/ENA primary metagenome ERZ504639 (study PRJEB26092, sample SAMD00036306) | human gut metagenome | host: Homo sapiens | study: EMG produced TPA metagenomics assembly of...
CGTCTGGTCTTTGAAGATATGGCGATTTATTCTATTGGTGAAAAATAATACCTTTAACGGTATGCCGCTTCCGGGAATCGCTTTGTTGAAGGAAGATGAACGGTGGAGATGATAAAGACATTCGGGTATGAGGATTTTAAAGAGAGACTGTCATAACATCACAGAATATCCTGAGAGATCATTAGATTCTTCAGAGAGTATTTGATATTTGCAGAAACACCAGGAGAAAAACAGGAGACAGGAAGACATGGAACAGCGGAAAAAAGACAATAAATCATGTAGAAATAAGAAAGATTCTGCCGGTGCAGGACGGGTACCGTATGCCAGGAGAATATGAGCCGCACCGGGGCTGTAATTCTGATTTGGCCGGAACGGCCGGGATCCTGGCGAATGGTGCGCGGGAGGCAAAAAAGCATTGCAGACGTAATCCGGGCAATTGCAAAAGTGAAGAAGTTTATCTTGCGGCAAGTGGGAAGAAATTTTCAGAGGCGGAAAAGCTGGCACAGCGTCTGCAGACAGATGAAGCATTGTATCCGATAAGGTTTTTACGGCAGAGACCGACGATGCCTGGGCCAGAGATGTGGACCAACCTTTGTGACGGATGGACAGGAAGTAAGGGGAATCAACTGGGAGTTTAACGCCTGGGGCGGAACCGAAGACGGACTGTACGCTTCATGGGAAAAAGACAATCGTTTTGCTCCCTTCTTTTGCGAGAAAGAGGGATACACCTGGTATGACGCAAGGCCGTTTGTGCTGGAAGGCGGTTCTGTCCACAGCGATGGAGAGGGAACCGTGATGGTGACCGAATCCTGTCTGCTCAGTAAGGGCAGAAATCCGGATCTTACCAAAGAGGAGATTACAGAAAAACTGAAAGCCTATCTGGGGCCGAAAAAGTGCTGTGGCTGCCCCGGGGAATCTATATGGATGAGACCAACGAGCATGTGGACAATGTCTGTGCATTCTTAAAACCGGGTGAGGTGATTCTTGCCTGGACAGACAACAGGGAAGATCCTCAGTATCCGTTATCCATGGCGTGTCTGGGATATCTGGAAGGAGAGACAGATGCAAAGGGAAGAAAAATCACCGTGCATAAACTTCCGATCCCGGATCACCCGGTCTGCGTGACCGGGGAGGAACTGGAAGGATATGTATTTGAAGACGGAGAGGATGTGCGGGAAGAGGGAGAACGTCTGGCAGCTTCTTATGTAAACTTCTATTTTTCCAACGGTGCTGTGGTACTGCCGGCATTTGGCGGAGAAAATGAAGAAAGCGACCGGAGGGCAGCACAGATTCTGGAAACTTTGTCCGGATCGTGAGATTATCCCGGTATATGCCAGAGATATCTTGACAGGGGGAGGAAATATCCACTGTATTACGCAGCAGATTCCGGCAGGGAAAAGACGAAACGAACAGAAGCGGTGAGAAGAGCTGGTAAAAGTCCAATGAAAAGGACAAAAGTACCGGGGTGACAGGAGGAAAGAGAACATGGGAAAAAGACAGGTGACGGTGGCAGCAGTGCAGATGCAATGTACCAATCATCCGCAGGAAAACCTAAAAAAAGCAGAAAAAATGGTACGTCAGGCAGCCGCCGCCGGTGCACAGATCATTTTGCTCTCGGAACTTTTTTGAGAGAGAATATTTCTGCCAGCAGAGGAGATATGATTTTTACAGCTATGCGAAGCCTGTGGAAGAAAATGAAGCGGTGCGCTTGGGACGGAAGCTGGCGAAGGAACTGAAAGTGGTTTTACCGATCAGCTTTTATGAGAAAGAGGTCAATAATCTTTACAATTCGGTAGCCTGCATCGATGCGGACGGAGAAATTCTCGGCGTATACCGGAAAACACATATCCCGGATGATCATTATTATCAGGAAAAATTCTATTTTACACCGGGAGACACCGGTTTCCGGGTGTTTGACACCAGATATGGAAAGATCGGTGTGGGAATCTGCTGGGATCAGTGGTTCCCGGAGACTGCACGGTGTATGGCTTTAGAAGGAGCAGAACTGCTCTTTTATCCTACGGCGATCGGTTCCGAACCAATTCTTGCATGTGACAGTATGCCGCACTGGCGTCGTTGTATGCAGGGACATGCAGCGATGAATCTGATGCCGGTGATCGCGGCCAACCGGATCGGCAAAGAGGAAGTAAAACCCTGTGCGGAAAATGGCGGGCAGGAATCATCACTGATTTTTTACGGTTCCTCTTTTATCACGGATGAAACAGGAGAACTCTTACAGACAGCTTCCCGGGATCAGGAAGAAATACTGACAGAGACATTTGATCTGGACGAACTGGCAGCAAAAACGTCTGGAATGGGGACTGTTCCGTGACCGCAGACCAAAGTGCTATGGGAAAATTACAGAGTAGGCGCAAGAGCGGGTAAATAAAACATCCCGGAAAGGAACGGGAAAAACTGTTCCTTTCGGGATGTTTCTATTTACAATTTGTGAATCAAAATTTGTGCTTATACGAAATGACTGTCACAAAATATATCAAACGTAGAACAATATATTTTATGCCAGTACTTTTCCTTCCGGGAATGCAGTGCGGAATACGAAACGCACCAGCGGTCCGGCTACGAGCAGCTGGAATGGCAGAGATGATAAAGTTCCTTTGGGATGTTGGTCATCCAGATCATTAGCAGCTGAGACCATGCGCCGGAGCGGACACATCCTTCTACAGCACCATACATGGACATGATGATCACCATCGGTACGACCATGGAACAGGATACACAGATGACTTTTTTCAGTACACTGTCTTCCGGTTTTACCAGATAGGTATGCGAACTTTTTCGCCAGACCGGATACCAGGAACCAGTCACAGCACATGGCAAATACATAAGCAATCGGGAAGCCCAGCCATCCTTCTTTTAGCACTTCCAGGGAAAAACCTCCCATATGCAGGGTGACATTATACATACTCATCCAGAGCACCATGCAAAAACACATCAGGACGGTGTAAATTAAACTTCTCTTTTATTCTGCGGCATACTTGTTACTCCTTTTTCTCTTTCAAATCTTACTTGGTTTTTTACAGCGTTGATTATTATAACGTAGTCTTTGGTGTTTCGTAAGTGTTATTTTTCTGACAAATCCAGTGCATCAGAGCCAATTGCCCGGGTATCTGTTGTAAATTACCTGCTACCGGCGAATGTAATAGGAGACTTTCCACAAAGTTTTCCTCCACCGGGGACGGAGTTCCGTGGATATCACGGATGAATCCATTGGAGCCTGTGGAAAACTGTGAGAAAAATCTACCGAGAAAACTGGAAGTCTGAGAGAAGTATGATAAAATGTATCAGTAAGTGTGATTGGAAACAGTCGCGAAAACAGTATGAAGGAGGACCCAATCATGAAGGTTACGAAAGAAACCACTATGGGCGAGATGCTGGAACTGGATGGCGGAATCGCTGTGATCCTGATGCAGGCTGGTATGCACTGTGTAGGATGCCCGTCTTCTATCGGAGAATCTCTGGAAGAAGCATGCATGGTGCATGGTCTGGATGCAGACGTTGTTCTGGCAAATATTAACGAATATCTGAGCAGCAAAAACGCGTAAGTCGTAGAAGCGGTTCAAATCTTAAGATCCTCAGTTTCCGGTTGGTGTAAGAAGCACCTGTCGGAACTGAGGATTTTTAAGTTTTGGCAGAGTATACAAAAAGCATATGGCAAATTTGGACTTGTTGCCATATTATCAACAAGTCTATTATTTCTTATAATCAGTAAAAAGGAAACTATTTTAACAGAAAAAGAGGATAAAAATGAATAAAGACAATTATATCCACACGCCATACAACGATGAATGGATCGCGCAGCGGGCGGATCCGTTTGTGTACCGCCACACGGACGGAACCTGCTATTTTACCGCATCCGTACCGGCTTATGACCGGATTATTCTGCGTGCTGCGAACGATCTGGGTGGTCTGGTACATGCGGAGGAGAAAACCCTCTGGGTGAGACATGAAAGCGGACCGCAGAGCATCCATATCTGGGCACCGGAGATTCACTATCTGTTTGGCGGATGGTATATCTACTATGCAGCCGGGGATAAAGATGACATCTGGAACATCCGTCCGTATGTCCTGCATTGCAAGGGGCAGAATCCGATGAAAGATGAATGGGAAGAACTTGGCATGATGCAGGCGGCAGACAGCGATGAATTTTCGTTCCATGCCTTTTCTCTGGACGCGACGGTGTTTGAACACCGGGGAGAATGGTATTATATCTGGGCGGAAAAAACGGGTGTCGGTCGCCAGATTTCCAATCTGTATATCGGAAAAATGGCAGCAGCCAACAAACTCTGCACGGATCAGGTATTGTTGACAACACCGGATTATGACTGGGAGCGGGTGGATTTCTGGGTAAATGAAGGACCGGCGATCTTAAAACATGACGGAAAGATTTTTCTGACTTTTTCCGCAAGCGCGACGGGAGCATGCTACTGCATGGGAATGATGTATATCGATGAAAATGCAGATCTGCTGGATCCGCATGCATGGACGAAACTGCGGCATTCGGTACTGAAAACCGACGAAGAAAAGGGGATTTACGGACCGGGGCACAACTGCTTTGTAAAGGCAGAAGATGGTGTGACGGATCTTTGTGTCTATCATGCCCGCCCGTATGACGAGATCATCGGAGATCCACTGTACGACCCAAACCGCCATGCGAGAATCATGAAAGTGACGTATGACGAAAAAGGATTCCCGGTATTTGTGTACCAGAAGGTGGAAGAAACAGAGTATTTGTAAACGGATATTTGAAAATATATTTATACATAAAAATATGGAGGAACAACATGGCAAAATTAGTAATCAATGCAGAACGAAAACTTTCCCATATCAATAAAGAACTGCAGGGACATTTTTCCGAGCATCTGGGAAGGTGTATCTATGAGGGACTGTATGTGGGAGAAAATTCTGAAATCCCGAACGTCAACGGGATGCGTACCGATGTGGTGGAAGCCTTAAAACAGATCCGTATCCCGGTACTTCGCTGGCCGGGTGGATGTTTCGCTGACGAATATCACTGGAAAGACGGCATCGGACCGAAAGAAGGAAGAAAGAAAATCGTCAACACCCACTGGGGCGGCGTGGTAGAAGACAACAGCTTCGGAACGCACGAATTCTTCGAGCTGTGCCGTCAGCTGGGCTGTGAGACTTATATCAACGGCAACATGGGAAGCGGAACCGTACAGGAAATGTCTGAGTGGGTAGAATACATGACCTTCGAGGGCGTATCCCCGATGGCAGACCTGAGAACGAAAAACGGTCACAAAGAAGCGTGGACGGTAGATTACTTTGGTGTGGGAAATGAAACTGGGGTTGTGGCGGTAACATGAACCCGGATTTTTATGGAAATATGTACCGCAGATACCAGACATATGTGCGGAACTATGCCGGAAACAAACCGATCAAAAAGATCGCCTGCGGAGCCAATGTGGACGATTATGAATGGACAGAAGAAGTGATGAAGACCACTTTCCGCCGGAACGAACCGGGTCAGCACGGATTCATGGACGGGCTGTCTCTGCACTACTACACCCATCCGGGCGGATGGTTAAACAAAGGAAGCGCTACCGAATTTGATGAGAAAAAATGGTACCAGACCATGAAAAAGACCTGGTACATGGACGAACTGATCACCCGTCATGGAGCTATCATGGACAAATACGACCCGAAAAAAGAAGTTGGAATGATCGTCGATGAATGGGGAACCTGGTTTGAAGTAGAACCGGGAACCAACCCGGGATTCCTGTATCAGCAGAATACCATGCGCGATGCCCTGGTAGCAGGTATCAATCTGAATATCTTTAATAAACACAGTGATCGTGTAAAAATGGCAAATATCGCCCAGATGATAAACGTCTTGCAGGCCGTAATCCTGACCGAAGGCAGCAAAATGATCAAGACCCCGACCTATCATGTATTTGATATGTACAAATACCATCAGGACGCAGATCTCTTGGACAGCACCCTGGAGACAGAAACCGTCGGACTCGAAGAAGAAAACATGGTACCAAACCTGTCCGAGTCGGTATCCATTGATGCAGACGGCGTGATGCACGTCACCATGACCAACCTGGATCTGGAACACGCCTACCCGATCGAGACAACGATCCTCGGCAAAAAAGTAGAATCCATTAAAGCCAGATCGTAACCCAGGAAATGCACGCCAAAAACACCTTCGAAGACCCGGAAAACGTAACCGTCCAGTCCTTCGAGGGCGTAGAAAAAGTACACGCCGGAATCAAATTCACCATTCCGGCCTGCAGTGTACTGCACATTGCACTGAAATAAAGTCCGCGTGAAAATCGCGGAGCAATCCCTGCGATACCAAAAAGGGTGGCCTGTTATACAGGCTGCCCTTTTCCGGTAAAATGACACGATATAAAAAACAGAGAAAGAAAAAAACAATGGACACATTCACAAGAATCTGCAAAAATGTCTGCTTCGTGAAATGAGCGAAGCAGACACCTACAAAACCATGTACGAATACATCGCCAACCTGAACCCCGACGACAAAACCCCGGATCAGGAATACGAAACCCGCCCTGTCCCAGTGCAAAACCTGCGACCACCTGCTCTCCGGTATGTGCCGCATCTGCGGCTGCTATGTAGAAATGCGCGCCGCCATAACTCACCGCCACTGCCCGGATATTCATCCGAGATGGTGAAAATTGATCCAAATGGAGAAAACCGTTTTGCCGCGCTGCGGACAGTCTGGTTAAGCAAAAACTAATGCGAAAACAGGCTGTCTTTTTTACTAAGCAGTTATGATAAAAAAACAACTTAAAGAGTAAACAGTTTCAAAGGGAACTGTTCAGTACTTTCAAAGTTACAAGTCATATGTCACTTATTGAATAGTAACTTCCAAAATCAAAAACAATCTACCAGAGGGAAATCTCCCATCGAACAAAACCAGTCTCAACGAAAGCCCGGCGCTGTCCGCCCTCCCGCTTCGTCCGTCATAAACCCAACCGAACTTATTTTTCTCCACACATCCGTAAAAACTCTTCATGCACCCGATGATCCTCATCCAGCTCCGGATGAAACGCCAGCGCCATCTGCTTCCCATACCGAACCGCCACAATCCGATCCTGTACTACAGCCAGTACCTCAACTCCATCCGAAACATCCGCCACATAAGGCGCCCGGATAAACGTCATAGGAATCTCCCCAATTCCTTTAAACTCTGCTTCCGTGTGAAAACTCCCCAACTGCCGTCCATAAGCATTCCTCTTCACCGTCATCGGAACCGTCTGAAGATGCACCATCGCATTCCCCTCCAGCGAATCCGCCAGAAGAATCATCCCCGCACAGGTAGCCAAAACCGGAAGCCCCTCCTTAATCTGCTTCCGGATCGTATCAAACATCCCAAGCTCCCGTAAAAGCTTCCCCTGTACCGTACTTTCGCCGCCGGGAAGAACCAGCCCGTCATAAGACTGTTCAGATCCTCCGCCTTGCGAAGCTCCACACAGGAAGCCCCAAGCACTTCTAGTTTCCGCTCGTGCTCGATAAAAGCTCCCTGTACGGCAAGAACTGCAATTTTCATCTTATTTTCCCCTTTCCGCCATCAGAAGCTGAATCTCAGATTCGTTGATACCGACCATCGCTTCCCCGAGATCCTCAGATAATCTGGCGATCATCTTCGCATCTGTATAATTCGTAACCGCTTTCACAATCGCATTTGCTCTCTTCTCCGGATTGCCTGATTTGAAGATACCGATCCTACGAAGACACCCTCGGCACCCAGCTGCATCATCAAAGCTGCATCTGCAGGAGTAGCCACACCTCCCGCTGCAAAATTAACCACCGGGAGCTTTCCATTTTCATGTACATAAGCAACCAGATCAAAAGGAACCTGTAACTGCTTTGCAATCTCAAAAAGCTCATCCTCACGCATGCCTTTGATCTGTGCGATCGCACTGTTCATTTTACGCATATGACGTACCGCCTGCACGATATCGCCGGTACCAGGTTCTCCTTTGGTACGGATCATGGAAGCACCCTCGTTGATCCGGCGAAGCGCCTCGCCAGATCCTTTGCTCCACATACAAAAGGTACTTTAAAGTTTTTCTTATTGATATGGTACACATCATCTGCAGGAGAGAGTACTTCACTCTCATCGATATAGTCAATCTCGATCGCTTCGAGAACCTGACGCCTCCACAAAATGACCGATTCGGCATTTGGCCATAACCGGATAGTAACAGCATCCTGGATCCCCTGAATCATCTTCGGATCACTCATACGGGAAACACCGCCGGCTGCACGGATATCTGCAGGTATCCGTTCCAGAGCCATGACAGCACAGGCACCTGCTGCTTCCGCAATCTTTGCCTGCTCCGGTGTGGTGACATCCATGATGACACCGCCCTTTAACATCTGTGCCAGTTCCTTGTTCAGTTCGTATCTGTTTTCCATAATAATAATATTCCTCCTTAAGTATAGGTTAATCTCTTGAAAAAAAATGTATGGGTAGATTATAATGCTAAAGTGGATATGAAAAAATTATCAAAATAAATATATTCAGTAAGGCCAGACAGGAGAAAAGAAGAACAATGCTGACGTATAATTTCACAAATATAGGGTCAGATTCCATGTATGAATATCTGTACAAATGCATCAAAAACGATATTTTACAGGGGACTTTGCAGGCAGGAGAAAAACTTCCCTCCAAGCGGAGTTTTGCAAAAAATCTGGGTATCAGCGTGATCACTGTAGAAAATGCCTATGAGCAGCTGATCGCGGAGGGCTATATTTATTCCATGCCCAAAAGAGGATTCTATGTAACGGACTTTAAAGGGGTGCTGGAGACAAAACAGAGAGAAGAAGTGCAGGAGATTATTCCCATGACCAGTGGAGAAAACAGCTATCTGGCTGATTTTACCGGCAATCAGACCGAGGCCGATCAGTTTCCATTTACCATCTGGGCGAAGATGGTCAGGGAGGTGTTAAGCGACAGCCGGATTCAGTTGATGACCAACCCGCCCTGTGGAGGAATCATGTCACTCAGACAGTCCATCGCGGGCTAATCTGGAAAGATTTCAGGGGTATGACCGGTACAGCCGGAGCAGATCATCATAGGAGCCGGAACCGAGTACCTGTACGGTCTGCTGATCCAGCTTCTGGGACACGAGGCAGTCTATGCGGTGGAAAATCCGGGATATCAGAAGATCGGGAAATCTATCGGAACTATCAGGTAAACTGGACATACATCGATATGGATGATGAAGGCGTGGAAGTTTCTCAGTTAGAAGAAAAAAGGTAGATATCGTACATATTTCTCCATCCCATCATTATCCGACCGGAATTGTGATGCCGATCAGCCGCCGTTATGAACTTCTTGGCTGGGCTTCAAAAGGAGAAGCAGGTACATCATCGAGGACGATTACGACAGTGAACTGCGTCTGGGCGGGAAACCGATCCCCACACTGCAAAGTATCGATATTTCCGAAAAAGTTATTTATATGAATACCTTTACAAAGACGCTGGCTTCTACTGTACGTATCAGTTATATGATCCTGCCGCGTCCGCTTCTGGAACAGTTTTATCAGAAATTATCATTTTATTCCTGTACGGTATCAAACTTGAACAATATACCTGGATCTGTTTATCAAAGAAGGATATTTCGAAAAACATATTAACAGGCTGCGCAATTACTATCAAAATAAGAAAAACGGATTCTTATCTGCGATCTGGGATAGTGGTCTGTACAAATGCGTGGAAATATCTGGGGAAGAGGCCGGTGTGCATTTCTTGATGAAACTGAAAACGGAGAAAGCTGAGGAGAATGTAATAGAGCTGGCAAAAGCCCAGGGCATCAAGCTGTCACCACTTTCCAAGTTCTACTATGAAAAGAAGGCAGGAATTGAAAACACGTATGTAATGAATTATTCTTCGGTAGATATGGAACGGATCGGAAAGATTGTAAGAGGGTTGGAGAAAATCTGCTGAAAAAAATGAGAAAATAAAAACGGGATGCACCTGGAATCATTTTCGATGTCCGGGTGTATCCCGTTTTCTGCACTTATGTAATTAATTGTTTTATTTGTCTAACTTGATTTTCTCCTTCAGAACCACACAGGCAGCCAGGTCACCGATGACATTGACACAGGTTGCACCCATGTCACACAGGGTGTTGATACTGATGTAGACACCCATAACGCCGGCCGGAAGCCCTGCATGGTAGCAAGAGCTGCGAAAGAAGCAATGGCTCCGCCGGGGATACCCGGAGTTCCCACAGAAAGGAGAACGTTGGCTAACAGGATGATGATCATCATGCTGATGCTTACGTTAATACCGCAGGCATTAGCGAAGAACATGATCATAAAGGACATCAGGATGGATACCGCATCCATGTTGACGGTTGCTCCCAGAGGAATGGTGATACTGGTGATCTTGTTGGAGACACCGAGTTCTTCTTCCACACACTGTTTGCTGATCGGGATGGTTGCGGAACTGGAACAGGTTCCGAAGGCATTCAGAGCAGCAGGCATGATGGCCTTGAAGAATTTGACCGGGTTTGTCTTACCAAGAAGTTTTACGGATCCTCCATAGATGATCAGTGCAAATCCGTAGAAAGTCACATACAGAATGATCAGCTGGGTAGCCAGAGACAGGATCGTCTTGGTTCCGTTGGCTTCTACAACCGGAACGATGGTACAGAAGACACCGATCGGGGTAAAATACATCACGGTGCTGATGATCTTCAGACATACCTCGTTACAGGAATCAATCAGATGTAACAGAGGTTCCCCTTTTTCTTTGATCGCCAACAGGGTAAAACCGATGATAACGGCAAATACCAGAACCTGAAGCATATTTCCGTTGGCAAAAGCAGCTACCGGATTGGACGGGATCAGATTTTTTACAGTATCCAGGATGCTGGTCATCTCGGTCGCCTGGATATCGGAAGTTGCCATCTCGAAGTTAACTCCTTTTCCAAGACGGATCAGACGTGGGATGATCAGTCCTGCCAGACTGGCAAGTCCGGTGGTACACAGGAAAAAAGATCATGGAATAACCGGTGATCTTTCCGGTGGTACGGGCATTACCGATACTGGTGATACCCATGATGATGGAACAGAAGACCAGAGGGAAGATCATCATATTCAGTGCATTCATATAGATGCTTCCCAGAAGACTGGTGATGGTCAGTACAGGTTCAAATCGTCCAGCCAGAAAAAGTCCGGTCAGAATACCGAGAATCAGGCCGATAAAGATTGCACCTGTGATATGTTTTTGATACCATGTATAAAACTTTTTCATAGATTTCCTCCTCTAAAAAAATATGAGATATTTTACCATAAAGATATTAAGCAAATATTACACAAAAATTACACGGAGAAATATTTTGAAGAAATATTGACGGAAAACGGGTATCTGGCATATAATAACACCGATTATATTGCGATATGTTTTTCACAATGTCGTGATATAATTCCTTTATCTGACAAATAAGCCAAAATGATATCATCGAAGATGAGCTTACATGCATTTTGGTCCGTACCTGTGAAGGTATGGAACAGTTACGAAAACGCAATGATTCAGCGGCTGTCGGAAGGCAGCCGGACAAGAGGAGGCAAACATGAACAAATATGTGGAAAATCCTTCTGCATGGACTGCACCGGTGATCCCGGAGAAGATCCCACAGGGCGACATGCCAGGAGACAAGATCGAGATTGGTGAAGATCACATCAACAAAGCAAACCTGATCTTCAGAGAACTTTTAGGACAGATCAGAGAACTGAAAAAAGAAGACGCAGACCGCAAGATCGTACTGACTGTATGCGGTGGATCCGGAGTAGGAAAATCAGAGACCGCTTCTCTGCTTTCTTTCTATTTTAATCAGATTGGCATGAAAGCCTATACACTGTCCGGAGATAACTATCCGCACAGAATTCCAAAGTACAACGATGCAGAACGTCTTCATGTATTTCGTGAGAGCGCGATCCGCGGTATGGTAAAAAGACGGAACATTTACAAAAAGAAAAGATTCGACATCATCCATGAAAGACAGATTGCAGGAATGGATGCAGATCCGAAGCTGAAAGAGAGCTACGACTGGTATGAATCTTATCTGGAGAATGGTAAGACAGGCCTGAGAGGATATCTTGGTACCCTGAATGAAATCGATTTCAAAGAAGTGGAAGAAATCGTTGAAAGCTTTAAAAACAAGGCAGAAAAGATCTGGCTGAAACGGATGGGAAGAGAAGATACCGAACTGTGGTATGAAGAAGTGGATTTCTCTGATACCGAGATCCTGATCATCGAGTGGACACATGGAAACAGTGACAATTACAAGGGTGTAGATATCCCGGTTCTGTTAAACAGTACTCCGCAGGAGACTATGGCACACAGAAAAGCAAGAAATCGTGACGGTGCTGTAGACAGCCCATTTACCACCATGGTACTGGAACTGGAACAGGATATGCTGGAGAGCCAGGCTCATAAAGCGAAAGTGATCGTATCCAAAGCAGGAAAACTGTTATCCTATGACGAATACAAAGAGATCATGGATCAGGGAAGAATATAAGGAGAGAGAAGCATGAGTAAAATGACTGTTACAGCAGATGCAAAACCGATGTTAAATGCATATCCGGACAGCGTAGGCGGAACCCTCAGTGATATCACCGGATTTTTACAGAAACCGGAATTAAAGGATGTATTTTCTTCCTTTTATATTCTGCCCAGCGTATTTAATACGGATCTTGATCGCGGGTTCTCTGTAATCGATTACACATTGAATGAAGAACTGGCAGATAAAAAAGATCTGGAAGCACTGGAAGAACTGGGAATTAATCTGAAACTGGATTTTATCCTGAACCATGCTTCTGTATTATCCAGACAGTTTCAGGATATCCTGAAAAACGGCGACGACTCCAAATACCGTGATTTCTTTATCGACTGGAACAAGTTCTGGGAAGGAAAGGGAACCATGACTGAAGAAGGATATATCCAGCCGGATCAGGAACTGATCGAGCATATGTTCTTCCGTAAACCGGGGCTTCCCATCCTGATGGTACGTTTCCCGGACGGAAAAAATGTGCCTTACTGGAATACGTTCTACCAGGAAATTAAATATCCGGTACTGGATGCACAGGATATTATGCAGGTGACAAAGGTACAGTATTACAAAGCAGATCTGATCGCGAAGAAAGTCAATGAGGAGATTGCAGCAGGTAAAAAACCGTCAGAACTCAGCATTGATACTTTCTGCAAAGACAGCGTGGTAGAACTTCTGGAGAGCAAGAGAAAATATCTGGGACAGATGGATCTGAATATCAAATCTCCACTGGTATGGGAGTTTTATGACGAAACACTGAAGACGCTGGCTGCATATGGAGCAAAGATCGTGCGTCTGGACGCATTTGCTTATGCACCGAAGGAGCCGGGAGAAAAAAACTTCCTGAATGAGCCGGGAACATGGGAAGTACTTGAAAAAGTACGAAAACTGGCAGACAAATACAATCTGACCCTTCTTCCGGAGATCCATGCAAGCTACGGAGAGAAGAACTATGAACAGATTGCAAAACAGGGTTACATGACCTACGATTCTTCCTTCCGGGAATGATCATCGATGCACTGGAAAGCGGCAACGGTTCCACTCTGGAAAATGGGCAAAAGAACTGATGGAAAAAGAAATCCATGTAGTCAACATGCTGGGCTGCCACGATGGAATCCCGCTTCTGGATCTGAAGGGGCTGATCCCGGAAGAAAGAATCCAGCAGATCATCGACACTGTTGTTGCAAGAGGCGGATATGTGAAAGATCTTCATGGTCAGAAAAATGTATATTATCAGGTAAATGCAACTTATTACAGTGCACTGGGCGAAGATGACAAAAAAAATGCTTATGGCCAGAGCACTGCAGATGTTCATGCCTGGAAACCGCAGGATGGTACTTGGATCTTTTCGCTGGCAAGAACGACCACGAGGCTGTTAAACGTGCCGGTGCCGGCGGTCATAAAGAAATCAACCGTACCAATCTGTCCGCAGCACAGATCGAAGACTGATGAAGACAGATATCGTAAAAGAACAGTTGAAACTTCTGCATTTTAGAAACGTATCCAAAGCGTTCGGCTTTGATGCAGAACTTGCAGTATCCACAGAAGGTGAAATCATTACCTTCATCTGGACAAACCAGGGCGAGAGTGCAACACTGCGCGCAAATCTGAAGACTTTTGAGTACGAAATTACAGATTCTGAGGGAATCTACGCATAAGGGGAGCAGGCAGTGATGTGAGGGAGTAAAAGAAATAAGGGAAAACAGGGCGAACGCTGAGAGGGAAGCAGCTTCGCCCTGTTTTTTCGTTGCACTGCATATCAATAATTGAGCCAGTGAACCGTAACAGTGAACCAATTTTCCATGATATTTAAAGTTCATTGCGCTGGAAAAATATACAGGGATGGCGTATACTGAAAGAAAGTATGATTCCGGGAAAATGAGGCGGAAATACGAAAGAGGAAAGGGAAGCGGGGGAACATATGGAACCTATGAAAAGGGACATCACCGTCTGGAAGTGATGTCACATTATTATGGAAAACGGATACAGCAGGATATGAGCAACTTTGTCAAATGGATCCTCTGGCACTTCTGATCGGTGGAGTGGTTGGCGGTGCCAGCGTTTATTTGCCGGGTGTCTGAGCTGGGTGACACAGTTTCGGGCAGACAGACCGGCGGTTGTTT
>ENA-OQER01000997-OQER01000997.1-human-gut-metagenome-genome-assembly--contig:-NODE-997-length-14690-cov-1.774085_pt1 | contig 14690 bp, 23 predicted proteins | sample MGYA00242797_ERZ504639 | MGnify/ENA primary metagenome ERZ504639 (study PRJEB26092, sample SAMD00036306) | human gut metagenome | host: Homo sapiens | study: EMG produced TPA metagenomics assembly of...
TTCGGACGTTCTAGGTGATAACCTGCCTGCTAGATGCATCCATAATAATCACAAACTCGCTTCGCTCAGGCAGTGTGATTATTATGGATTACGCAGTCAGAACATCACCAAGTAACTTCTTCGAACTCCTGCAGGAAGTCGATGGCAGGATATCTTTTTATTGCTGTTTATACAGGTATCTAAGGTAGATAGCGGCGGTGATCAGGATAATTATAGAATATATATAATGACCGCCGCTGTCCAGGAAATGCAGTATAATTCATATGTTTTCATTATTCACCAAACGGAAACGGTTTTATACTCCCAGATTCGCAGGAATTATATAGTTATATTTATAATAACTCGTATTGCTTTTACAGATGTTTCACGTGAAACATTCTCATGTAGTAGTACAAGTATAGCTCTTTCCATCATCAAGTTCCTTGCATAAATGCGTAAGCTGGATATAAATAGTATGATAATAGTTAGATCATCAGGTACAATGGTTGCACACGGTAATCTTGTGGAATCATTGCACCTGATATAGTGATTCTCAGTGCATCCAGTAGCAGTGCTGATACGTAGAACTCAGCACTGATTCCGTCACGAGGACTGCGCTAGTTGCTGCCACCGAGTGCTCTGTCTGAGCGTTAGCGAGTTTGCGCGAATGCTGCTAACAAACGCACGGGACGAGTAGGAATCTGGGCGTGTTCTCGTAGCTGCACTGCTATCTGGATGCGAGTAAAATAAGCAGAGATAATAGAAGGACTCGTGTATTTTACGCAATATTAAAGATATCCTGCCATCAACGGGCTTCGTCGTTCGGAAGTTCTAGGTGATAACCTGCCTGCTAGATGCATCCATAATAATCACAAACTCGCTTCGCTCAGGCAGTGTGATTATTATGGATTACGCAGACAGAACATCACCAAGTACTTCTTCGAACTCCTGCAGGAAGTCGATGGCAGGATATCTTTTTATTGCTGTTTATACAGGTATCTAATGTAGATAACGGCGGCTGTATGGCAACTGATTCGTTAAAGGAATCGAGCCGCTGCTGTTCAATGTTTCACGTGAAACATTAAGTTATAGGTCATACAATTCACGAATTCATATTATTGTTGGGGATACTTTTTAAAAATACTATGGATATCAGAAGGATTATTCCACATATGGCAATAAAGTTAAGGCGAATTGTAATGATCCAATTCTCAGCAGTCACATAGCAGAACAGATATCCAGAACCTAGCTTAGATTCCGTTACGAGGACTGCGCTAGTTGCTGCCACCGAGCGCTCTGTCTGAGCGTTAGCGAGTTTGCGCGAATGGCTGCTAACAAACGTACGGGGCGAGTAGAAATCTATGCGTGTTCTGGAATCTGTTGTTGCTATTGGGCTGCGTGAAAGAAGCATTCCTTCCACATTTCCGTATAGAAAGTAACACAAATTATAGTCGTTTCCATTATCAAGTATCCTTGCATAAATGTACAAGCTGCATATAGATAGTATGATAATAGTTGGATAATCAGGTATCATCGTCGCACACGGTATAATGTTGTGAAATCATTTTTCCGATATAGTGATTCTCAGCGCATCCAGTAGCAGTGCTGATACGTAGAACTCAGCTCTGATTCCGTCACGAGAACTGCGCTAGTTGCTGCCACCGAGCGCTCTGTCTGAGCGTTAGCAAGTTTGTGCGAATGGCTGCTAACAAACGCGCGGGGCGAGTAGGATCTGGGCGTGTTCTCGTAGCTGCACTGCTATCTGGATGCGCGTAAAGCAAGCAGAAGCTCATGTATTTTACGCAATATTAAAGATATCCTGTCATCAACAGCTCCGTCGTTCGGAAGTTCTAGGTGATAACCTGTCTGCTAGATACATCCATAATAATCACAAACTCGCTTTGCTCAGACAATGTGATTATTATGGATTACGCAGTCATAACATCACCAAGTACTTCTGCGAGCTCCTGCAGGAAGTTGATGACAGGATATCTTTATTACTGTTTATACAGATGTCAATGGTTACAGTGGCGAATGCTTGTATTATTATCTGACATTTTTTATAAATTTCATCTGTTTTCTATTATTTCAGCAATGGTTTTGTCTCGCACGTAGCAATGTTTTCATCACGCGTACATATGTCTTTTGTACTCACCGATTTCACAACACTTATCCACATCTTCACAAAACAATTTTCATAGGAATCCCATTTTCCTCTACTACTTCACATATCTCCTGCACTTCATCCTCCCCGTTCACGGCTCTTCTTTTACTTTCCACATCTCCAATATGTATATTTTTCTCATAATTATGCATAATATATTCCTGCATTTTTTCTTTTTTCAACGATGCTTATAGTAAAAAACAGCTACTTGTGTACGGTCACGGAGCTGCAATTTATCCAGAATTGAGCTCAGATAATTTCTCACTGTCCCTTCTCCCAGGTACATTTCCGCAGCAATTTCCTTATTGCTGTATCCATTTGCAACCAGACGGATGATTTCCTTTTCTTTTTCATTAATTTCACAGACACTATAATCAAAATTTTCCTTCTTTTGAATCAAATCCGGTATTTTAGACACAATTTCCTGTCCAAATACAGTTTGCCCGGAATACACTGCTCTCAATGCCGGCAAAATGCTTGCATAATCCTGTTTCAGCAGATACCCTTTTGCTCCCAGGCGTAACGCTTTCACAATATATTCATCATCAAGGAACGTTGTAAGAAGCAATATATTAGCCTTTGCGTCTGCTTTTAATATTTCAGCTGAAGCCTCGAGTCCATTCATATTCTTCATTCGAATATCCATTAACAAGACATCTGGCTTATATTCTGCATACAGGCATACCGCATCTCTGCCATCGGCCCTGTTGCCAGCACCTGTACGTCTTCATTCACTTCAAGGATTGTTTTCAAAGCCTCTGTAACCAGGCAGTCATCATCTACTATCACTATTTTCATTTCCTGTAAATCCTCATTTTTTCTGCTATTCTGCTCTATTTTGTTTCGGAATCACAACAAAAATACGGAATCCTTTTTCGCCATTGATCTGGAGATTTCCATTCAATGTATTTACACGTTCCTGCATATTTTTCAATCCGATTCCTGTTGTATTTTTGTCATAATCTGCGCAGCCTTTTCCATTATCTTCAATGCATAGCTGATATATTGCCGGATGCTCTCTCATAATAATTTTAATCTGTGTCGCAGAACTATATTTCATAGCATTCGATATAGCTTCTTTTACAATGCTGATAAAACAATATTTTATTTCTCTGGGTATTATTTCGGACATATCGTATTCAAATTCTACATTTTCCATCTTTATGTCCGTTATAATCCCCTTTATTGTTTCTTGAAGATTCACTGCATCATCATGAAGATCATGCACACTTGAGCGGATACTATCCATGGCAGAATTAAGTGAATTATCCAGCCCTTTTAAAAGACTATCCAGATTCTGATCCTTATTTATGGCTCTGGCGGCCCCGGTTAGCAGAATCGTTCTAGACAGCACATGTCCCACATTATCATGGATTTCTCTTGCAATTCGATTTCTTTCACGAAGCGTTGCTGCATAAATTTCGGAATTCTGTTTTTCTGCCAGCGCCTTATTTTTTTCTGACAAAAGAAGTGCTTTTTCTTCTCCTGAATCCACAGTTTTTCGTAATTCAATGTCCATTTTATCGTGCTTATAAGTTTTTCTTTCCAATATAGCCGCAAGCAGACATCCAACCACATATTTTGCCATTATTTCTATGTGCATATCCCCATATTTCCCCAGCAGAATTACCCCTGCCATACTTATGGCCAGTCCCATCTGCCAGTTTATTTCTTTTATCAGTGCATATATCAGAATCGGATAAAAACATTTCTATTTCTGGCACTACAAGTGCCATTAAAGCAAATACTGTACAAACCAAAACTTTTGTACTTTTTCTATGTATGAAATAGATTCCGCAAATCAGGATTACCGCCCAGAGAATCGCAAAAATCAGCGTCCTGTCAGGTTCTTTCCACAAAAGGACTATCAGACTATATATAAACAGTAGTCCCATATCCTGAAAATATCCCATATTCCTCCATTCTAAAGGTTTCTGCAAAAAATTTATTCTCTTTCATTGCCTGTCTTTTATTACGTTTTTCTTTTACATATTTATAATATAACACATTCCAGTATATTCAAAGTGACAAATGTCACCTCTCCATTTTTGTCTCCATTCCGTGACAAATGGTTACTGTTCACTCCGCTCAGTGACAAATGTAATCCTTTTTTTGTGACATCCTGCACTTGGTATTTCACACAATTTATCTTATAGTATAGTCAGGAAGAAACACTTGTCTGCTTCCGGTATTTATGCATATCTGCCCCTGTCAGATACGCATGATTTAAACTTTTTGTATGGAAGGAGTTATTATGATTCATATAGAAAATCTGGTAAAAAGATATGGTGATCTGGTTGCTCTGAATCATCTGAATCTCGATATTCATGAAGGAGAGATTTTTGGTCTGCTTGGCCCTAACGGTTCCGGAAAAACAACCGCGATCAACTGTCTCCTCTCTCTTTTAAAATATGACAAAGGAACGATCGAAGTCTTTGGCCAGCCTATGACCCCTGAGAGTTATCAGGTCAAACAGCAGATTGGCATTGTTTTGCAGAATGTCGCTGTTTTTGACGAATTGACAGTATATGAAAATATCGATTATTTCTGCGGTTTATATGTTTCTGATAAAAAAACGCCGCAAAGAACTGGTCAATGAGGCAATTCAGTTTGTCGGGCTCGAAGATTACTGTAAACCCGCCCCGGGAAACTTTCTGGCGGTCTGCTGCGACGGCTGAATATTGCTTGCGGTATCGCTCACAAGCCTCGTCTGATCATTATGGATGAGCCTACCGTTGCAGTTGATCCGCAAAGCCGTAATAAAATTCTCGAAGGTATCCAGAAACTGAACGAACAGGGTTCCACTATCATTTATACTTCCCACTACATGGAGGAAGTAGAACAGATCTGTACCCGCATCGCAATTATGGACCACGGACGGGTAATTGCATCCGGAACCACTGAGGAACTGAAAAAAATGATCAAAACAGGCGAAACGATCACAGTGGAAGCAATTCTTCTCGAAGAAAAACACCTTCAGGATATCAGGAATCTTTCTCATGTTTTTGATGTGCATTATGAAAATCAGATTCTCTCTCTCCGCTGCACAGGTGCTCAGCATAATCTGATTCGTCTTCTGAACTACCTTCAGAGCCAGGACATTACTTTTGGAAGAGTCTTTTCAGAACTTCCAACTCTGAATGATGTCTTTCTGGAGATTACAGGAAAACAGCTTCGTGATTAATATTTATACATAAATATGCATAAATTCACAGAAAGGATTTTTTATGCTGCATTTAATAAAGTATAATCTTCTGGTTAAATTACGTAACTTTAATACGACCTTCTGGCCACTTGTTTTTCCTCTGATTCTTGGCACCTTCTTCTTTTTTGCATTTGGAAACCTGAATGATGCAGATTTTGAGACCGTTCAGGTAGCTATGGTGCAGGAAACCAGTCCTAATCCACTGTTCAGCTTTTACATAGAACAGGTTAAAAAAAGTAATTCAGATCTGCTGAACATTCAGGAGATGGATGAATCTGCAGCGCTTACTGCTTTAAAAAGCAAGAAAATCTCCGGTATCTATTACAATGAAATGACTCCGTCTCTGACCGTCAATGCCCATGGTATCCCGGAAAGTATCCTTCAGTCTGTTCTGGAAAGTTACAATAACAACCTGCACACGATACAGAATATCCTGAAAAAACATCCTTCCGGAATTCTGGAAGGACTTTCACAGATGGCAGACACCCGCGATCTTGTACAGGAACTTTCCTGGTGGAAAAACGATCGATGGGAATTCGCAGTTTTTTTACGCTCTGATCGCCATGGCGTGCTGTATGGATGTTTTATCGGCTTTGGCGCCGCGATCACGTTACAGGCCAATTTAACAGCTCTGGCGGCAAGACGTTGTGTTACTCCCACCCATAAACTCAAACTGATTTTATCCGAGCAGATTACTTCCTTTCTGCTCGGATATACCGATGTAATTATTTTACTCATTTATCTCAGGATCATATTGAAACTGGATTTTCAGGGACAAATAGGAAAAAATGCTTATCATTTCACTGTTCGGAAGCCTGATCGGTGTTTCTGTGGGGCTGTTTGTCGGAAGTCTCGGCAAACTGAGTGAAGGTATAAAAGTTGCTGTTATCCTTGCGATTTCCATGGTCTGCAGTTTTCTTGCAGGACTCATGAACAGTAACATGAAAGATCTCGTAGAAAAACATGCTCCGATCATCAACCGCATCAATCCTGCTGCCCTGATTTCGGATGCATTTTACTGTATCAATGTTTACAATGATACAGCCCGCTATTACCGCAATCTTGTCACACTTGCAGTTATGAGCGCTGCTTTTGTTATGGCTTCATTTTTACTGATCAGGAGGAATCGCTATGACAGTATTTAAAGGCTATATGAAAATATTAAAAAAGAATATCGGTCTGGTGATCATATATCTGGTTATTTTTTTCTCCGTTGCTATGGCTCTTCAGGCAGCTGCCAGCAAAGAGCATCTGGAAGATTTTGAAAAAGCGCGAGTGGATATTGCCGTTGCAGATAATGATCAGAGTACTCTTTCTCATGCTTTAACAGACTATCTCAAAACAATCCATAATGTTTCTGAGATTTCCAGTGATCCTTCTGTTATGCAGGAAGAACTTTTTTACAGAAATGCAGAATATATTGTACAGATTCCAAAAGATTTCTATAAAACTTGCATTGTACAGGATAACCCGATTTCCGTCACAAAGATTCCCGGATCCTATACTTCATTTTATGTAGACCAGCAGATCAATGCATGGCTGAATAATGTGCGCACATACATTGCTTCTGGTTTTTCTCAGAAAGAAGCTGCAAAAGCCGCTCTGGAACAGCCTTCTTCCAGGGTTTCCATGTATCAGGACACCGAAACCACTTCCGAAACACCGGCATATACCTATTATTTCCGTTATGTTCCTATCTGTTTCTGGCTGTTCTGTGCTATTCCATGGGCTATATTCTTCTTGCTTTTCAGAAAGAAGATATCCAGAAACGTATGCAGGTTCATCCGTTTCCATTCGCCGGCAGAACCTTGAAGGACTGCTTGCCATGTTTACGATCGGAGTCGGTTTATGGCTGATCGCCGTCACAGGTGCAATTGTCATGTATCAAAAAGAGCTCCTGGCTTCCGGTGTTCTGACCTATTATCTCCTGAATACCTTTGTGATGATGATGGTCTCGCTGTCTCTGTCTTATCTGCTCGGACTTTTTGTAAAAACAGCAACATGCTCAATGGACTTTCCAATATTGTTTCTCTTGGCATGTGCTTTTTGTCCGGTGTTTTTGTACCAATGAGTGTTATGGATAAAAAAGTACTTAAAATAGCACAGTTTCTTCCAGTCTACTGGTATGAGGACATCAATGAAACGCTCGCCAGATATCATAGCGTTTCCGGCAATATTGCCACAGATATCTGGAAATCTCTGGGAATCGAAGTTATGTTTGCTCTGGCATTTGTTTCTGTCATTCTGGCTCTTTCGAAATATAAACGGCAGAAGTAGGGCAATGTACCCTCACTTCTCCAGAAAAAAAGAACTCCTGCTCTTGTGTTATTCATCACATTTTACTGTGAAAATCAACATAAGCATGAGTCTTTCTTTTATCTTTTTTTTCAAGTCGAACAGTCAGCTCTGTCAGAAGAAGATTCCAACCTGCTCCAGAAACTGTTCCGGCACTTCCACATGTGGAAAATGCTTAGTTTCTTTAAGTGTTACAGCTTCAACAGACGGATTGACGTTCTTATATGCTTCTACGATGCTTCTCCATTGTTCTCAGCTTCGCCTTCAACAATATAAAGACTGTTATCGATTTCTTTCAGTCCGCGGGTAATATCAATATTCATATATTTGGATGCCTTATTTGCATAAACATTCTTTGCATAACAGCCGCCTCTGTGCGCTGCCTCATAATATGCATCCTGCAGGTCTCTGTCCGGATGGAACGGATCAAATGCATAATTCTCAATGAATTCGTTATTAACAGCATCTCTTGATACGACCATGTGATAAACCAATGTTCCAAACACCGGAATTTCCAGACATCTGCGGAGAAGTTTTTCTTTCTTTCCAGGCATCTGTTTCAGACTTGAAAGACTGACCGGATTTACCATCATAATCTTGTTGAACAGTTCTTTTTCATTGTGACATGCCATCACAACAAAAGATACTGCATATCCGTTCACGATAACATCTGTCTTCTCTCCGATCACATTTTTAATAAAATCGCAGATGGCCTGTACATAAACAAAGTTTGTATAAGTTATTCCTGACTTCTCAGAACGTCCGCATCCCGGAAGATCCAGGTTATAGACCGTATGCTCCAGTGCAAGATCATCCTCGATCTTACCCCACTCATATCCAGAACCACCCGGAAGCATATCATGGATCAAAAGGATCGGGCTTCCTTTGCCTTTTTTTGTATAATAAATATCACCAAAGCGCCAGTGATAATAGTTTCTTTACATCAGTGTCCAGCATTTCCTTCAGACAGGCGGATGCTGCAATCACTTTATTTATAATATGAATAGTGGCAGTTGTTGTCATAACCAGTGCTGCTGCAGACAGCAGACGTTTGCTGTGTTTCTTCATGTTCTACCTCCCTTTTTCCATCACCTGAATATCTATATTATACGATAAAAAAGGTCTTTTTACAATCTATAACAGAGAAAGAAGTTTCTCTACATCTTCCATTCTGGTTGCCCAGCTGGTTGCAAATCGGACTACCGTATGTGTATCATCCTTCTTCTCCCAGAAGCTGAACTGGACATCTTTTTTTAATTCTTCCATCTTACGGTTCTCCAGAACAACAAACTGCTGATTAGTAGGTGAATCTATGTAAAATGTATATCCTTTTTCTTTCAGTCCCGCTTTAAGAACGGCGGCTGTTTCGATAGCATTTTTACCAATTTCAAGATAAAGATCATCTGTAAAAAGCGCATCAAACTGCACCCCCGTAAGTCTGCCTTTTGCAAGCAGGGCTCCATGCTGTTTGACTCTTGTAAGGAAATGCTTCGGCATACTGTCTCCGGTAAACACAACAGCTTCTCCGCATAAAAGCACCCGCCTTGGTTCCTCCGATATAAAATACATCGCAAAGCTTTGCAATATCCTGTAAAGTCACATCTGTTTCTTTGCTGACCAGTCCATAAATCAGTCTGGCTCCGTCCATAAAAAGAGGAATTTTATATTCCCTGCATACTGCAGAAAGCTCCGTCAGTTCTTTTTTTGTATACAGTGTTCCATATTCTGTCGGGTGGGAAATATAGACCATTCCCGGAAATACCATATGCTCATGATTCTCATCTCCGTAAAAAGTCTCAACCAGATTCTTAAGATCCGCCGCATTGATTTTCCCATTCTTTTCCGGAAGTGTCAGGACTTTATGTCCGGTAAATTCGATCGCACCGGCTTCGTGTGTACTTACATGTCCCGTCTGAGCCGCTACAACGCCCTCATACGGCTGTAACATCGTATCAATGACAATCTGATTGGTCTGCGTGCCGCCTGTCAGTAAAAAGGCTTCTGCGTCCTCACAGCCACATGCCTTCTTGATCTTTTCTTTTGCTTCTTCACAGTAATGGTCGGTTCCATATCCAGGAAGCTGCTCCATATTGGTATCGATCAGGTGCTGAAGGACTTTTTCATGTGCACCTTCTGAATAATCATTTAAAAAATATAACATCTCTGATTCCTCGCTTATTATAAAATCGACTCTATTTTATCACCAGGAAGATTTTTTACCACTGGCAAACAAAAAAATACCCCGCGAGCAACTCGCGGGGCAGGTTCGTATAAATTTAATTTTCTTCTGTAGCTGTATCGGATGTACTTTCTTCGGCATCTTCCGTATCCGGATTCACCATCTTCTGGTAAGCTTCATCCAGATCTTTTACATTCATTTTGTTCACCAGATAAACTTATCCTCAACTACCGCTGCATAGAAGTTTGTATCATATTCATAATACTTCACCGTAGTTTCTTTTCCGTCTTATCTTTAAAGATAAAGGTATATGCCGGATCTCCTTCTGGAGTATACTCCTCAGTAAGACGTTCCTGTGCGGTCATGTTGATGAGTTTATTGTAGAAAATCGTGAATGTGGATTCATCGAGGTCTTCGCCATCTAACTTGTAAGTTGTTGTAGTAGTCTCTTCCTCATCATCAGAAGAACTTTCATCAGAGGAGTCTGTATCTGTGGAACTCTCATCCGATGTTTCTGTACTGCTTTCATCTGTAGTATCAGAATCTGTATCGTCTGTGGTATCTTCATCTTCTGCCTTTACGGTTTCCGTTACAACGTTTATTGTATGATCTCCGTCTGCGCTCTGTACTTCCAGGGAATCCAGATTATTGGCAGAAACATAGCTTACTGTCATGCTGTAGAAATCAGACATTGTACTGTCGAGGATATCTGTCAGAGAATCTTTCGTGATCGTGTAAACTTCTTTGCTGTCATCTACTTTCACATAACGGTCATCACCGGTCTCATCTCCCACATAAATAGTAATCGTCTTCTCTACCGTCTGTGTTTCCTGTTCATCCTCGGTATACTTCACAGTGATAACTGCATACGGATCGTCAAATCCATACTTGGAATCGTCGGTGCAGTTATAATCTACAAATTTATCGTATGCCAGAGATCCGACTGCCGATGTCACAGTTCCTGCTTTTGTAGTATCTGCCTTCTCTGTAGTTTTACCATCAGACACATTCCAGAACAGATTGTCTGCATCCTGTGTAAGCTCATAACTATTCTCTTTATCTACTTTAACATCTGTGATCGTAGCAGATGTTACGGATGGAAATGTGCCACTCTCCGCAAAATCATACAAGTTCCCATAAAAGGCTCTATTGAGCTGCTGGATACCAGATAAACATTTTTATCATCATCCTCTTTTTTCACATAGTACTGATTATTTGAAGATTCCATTCCAATCTGAAGACTTGTATCACCATCAGCTGTTGTCAGCGTAATGGTATTCTGCGGATTATCCAGATCATACTGACTCATATCTTCCACATCGGAAATCTCCTGGTCAGCAGTCAGGGATGCAACTCCCTTGACTGCACTGTCAACTGTATCCTGATTTACCGGAAAATTCGCATCAGATTTTTCTGTCCAGCTATCATCTTTTTTTATCAAATTCTACTTCATTCTGGTCTGCGGTAAATGAAACTGCTGTTATATCATCTGCCTCCAGACTTACCAAATCTACGCTTGTGTCATTCTCTTCAGTTTCTTTCTCTTCCTGTGAGGTAACATAAAAGTTTACGCCTTCATACGCTGCACACAGCACTCCCAATACGACTACTGCCGAAACCAGTTTGACTGTTTTTTTCTTCATTTATGCCTTTCTCCTTTTCAGCCATACCATAAATCCCATTACCAGGAAGACTACCGGGATGATTCCCATTACCATGATCTTCCAGAAGCTTACATCATAAGCAGTCAGTGTCAGATAGGAAATCTGCAGGTTTTTAGATGGAACAGAAATTGTTGATGTCTCATCCGAGCTGCACATCCAGCTCAGAGAACTCATGATCATCTGCTCATTTCCACCGGATACCATCTGGTTGATCTGGCTGTCCATCAGATTTGAAGAAGTATAATAAACGATCTGTGTCTCTTTGTCATCATCCAATGTTTCTGTAATACTTACACCAAGATCAAACGGACCATCAATATCATCATCGTTTTTTTCAATCGCTCCACTATTGACATCCACTTTGGAATAAGCACTGTCAGAAGTTGTCAGAAGACTGTTGATCGTAACGGTATCTCTGACATCATCTGTCTTCTTGATTCCCTGTGCATAAGGCATCAGAACATAATAACCTTTGGATGCAAAATCAGAGACTGCATCGGTGCTGTTGACTGTCGGTACCAGATAATAAGGCATCTGCGCATAATGCTGTGAATCGCCTTCAATTACAATACCCTCTGTTCTCTCTACTCCATAGTTCTTGAGAACCGCATCAAATTATCCATGGATCTTCTGTATAATCAGAGAAGATCATAGCTTTCCGCCATTTCAAGATAATCAATAATCGCATCTTTCTCAGATTCGGAAATATCGGAAGTTGGTGCGTTGATTAGCAGGCACGCAGCATCATCCGGGACACTTTCTTCTGTGATCAGGTTCAGAGATTTAATATCAATATTTGCTTTCTGGATATCTTCCTGAAGAGTAGAATCCAGGTCTTTTTCACCATGTCCATCCAGTGTATAAAGAACCGGAAGGTCTTCGGAAGTTACATAGGAAATAGCACTGTCGATCTGCCTTCTCCATCGAATCCTGTCGTTGTGGACTGATACGTATTATAATCAATCGAAGATTCATAAATACTGCTGTAATTTACAACTTTGCTTCTGTCACCACATACCACGATCAGGCTGTTTGCAGCAACATCATCACTGGTATATTCTGACGTAAATTTCGGATTTACAACAGGATCTTTCTGTTCTACTTTAATATGATCTGATCCTTCTTCATATTTCTCAAGTAACTTTTTAATTGTTTCATCTTCAGAACCGCTCTGTACGACCTGATAAATCGTTACATCTTTATCCAGTTTTTTCAGGAAGTTCTTTGTATCATCAGTGATACTGTAAAGTTTCTGAGCACTGACATCCACTTCTGTATATTTGGATGGAAGGAACAACGATCATATTGACTACAAGAACGATTACGATAATACTGCACTGATCACAACGCTGTAAGAACCGTTCTTGATGTATTTTATTCTATGGAATCCTTTATTTCTGTTTAAAGGTTCTTTCTTTTGGCTGTCTCTTTGCCGATTTCATCTTATCTGCTTCTTTATTTGCAGAAACAATTCCCACATAATCGCAGGCAACCAGATGTTCAAGATCTGCCACCCTACTGTAAAAGCCTTATTTTTTATAATATTGTCTGTTGTCTTATGGGCAGACAAATCTACAATAATCTCATTTGCACCTACAATTCCGCCCCATGCAGCGTTCATTGCATTTGCCTTTCCATTTTCATCATAGCTTCCCAGAATCATAACCGGCTGTGGATATAAAAATGGCTTTGCTCCAAAATTTTTTCTCATTGTTTTATCTCTCCTTATGGTTATTTGTTTATATCAGTATTTATCTGCCCAATCCATTCTGTAATCACCTCTTCTGAAGTTTCCAGATGATCTTTCCTTTGGAATCAAACTGAATCTGCATTTCATGTGCAAAGGCAGCTCCTTTGCAATTTTCCTCCATATCTTTTATAACATGCCCCGGCCATCCACCATTTGTCATAAATGGAATCACTGTCTTTCCTGTAAAATCATTTGTTGTCAAAAATGTAAGCACTGCAGGTGCCATCGTATACCACCACGTTGGAGTTCCGATAGCAATCACATCATAATCAGCAAGATTTACAGATATCGGATTGATCTGAGGCATAAAGCCTGCCTCTACCTCTCTTTTTCCCTGTTCAACCACATCTTCATGACTGCCGCTGTATGGCTCTGTTGTTTCGATTCTCGCAATATCTGCACCTGTCCCATTAGTCAGCTGCTCTGCAATTCTTTTCGTGTTTCCATTTGACCAGGAATAATATACAACTAACATTTTCTTCATTATCTCTATTCTCCTTTACTTATTTTAGTCCCTGTAAACAGATAGATATAACCCACCATGACTACCGCTAAGAAAACCACTATTACCACGATGGTTATCTTTTTCCTTGTTTTCATTGCTCACCTCTTTTATTTCTTCTGTATTTTTGAGCCTCCAAACACCTGCGACATCGGAATATGGGCAAGCATCTCATCAATAGATTTTACTTCATCCTGAGTCAGCTTTATATCTGCTGATTCCATATTTTCTTCCAGTCTATTTACTTTTCTTGTTCCCGGATTGGTACGATATATGGTTTCTTTGCAAGCATCCAGGCAAGAGAAATCTGTGCAGGCGTGGCATTTTTTTCTTCTGCAATCACTTTCATCCAGGACATAAATTCATTATTTTCCTTTAATCCTTCTTCTGTAAACTGTGGCATTGCGCTTCGATAATCTCCCGGCTTTTCAAATTCCCCATGGGAATGATATGCTGCTGTCAGTAATCCATTTGCAAGCGGCGAAAATGCAACAAATCCTATTTTCAATTCTTCAAGCACCGGGAATAATTTCTCATAATCTGTACATCATGGAATATCTATTCTGAATCGCTGTAACCGGGCATACTTTATGTGCACGTCGAATAATCTCTTCACTGGCTTCTGATAATCCCCAGTGTGTGATTTTTCCCTGCTCCATTAACTCCTTCATAGCTCCTGCCGTCTCTTCAATCGGTACAGTCATGTCAATACGATGAATATAATACAAATCAAGATGGTCTGTGTTAAGTCTCATTAAAGATCCCTCAATCGATGCCTTAATCGTCTCCGGTCGTCCATCAGGAATCAAAGGTTTATTTACAGTTGTTGCAGTTTCATCAAAACGTATCCCACACTTGATGCAAGGACAATTTTGTTTCTATATGGCCTTAACACTTCCCCAAGCAGTTTTTCATTGTGATGAGGGTCTTCTGTTGTTCCGTTATATCTCTG
>ENA-OQER01000999-OQER01000999.1-human-gut-metagenome-genome-assembly--contig:-NODE-999-length-14664-cov-20.249432_pt1 | contig 14664 bp, 13 predicted proteins | sample MGYA00242797_ERZ504639 | MGnify/ENA primary metagenome ERZ504639 (study PRJEB26092, sample SAMD00036306) | human gut metagenome | host: Homo sapiens | study: EMG produced TPA metagenomics assembly of...
GCTTCCGGCATTACGATCACAACGACAATCTGTTTGTTTCGACGGCTGATTCCACGTTTGTGTTGCGTATTTTGGCTGATTGGCAAGCCGGTTTGGTCTTCTTCGCGCCGCTTCGATGTTGCCGCAGGAGCAAGTGAACATGTTGCCTTGGCAAGGTGATTGCTCTACCACTGAGCTACTTCCGCATGATATGGAGCGGGAAACGAGGCTCGAACTCGCGACCCTCACCTTGGCAAGGTGATGCTCTACCACTGAGCTACTCCCGCATTGTCTTGTTGCTTTAGTAAATGTATCAGCAACGTTGATTATTATATATTAACTTATATTAGATTGTCAACACTTTTTTTGAAAAAATTTTTGTAAGTTTTTTATAATCTTTGTAAAAATTATTGGTAAAATGGCATTTATCAGTTATAAGTGGTATAATATAGTATATTTTTAGATAAGGAAGTGTTGATATTTGGATATTCCCGAGACGGATTTATTTATTGGATTAATTTTTATATTAATTTTAATAAATGCTTTATTTATTCTCACTGAAGTGGCTATTGCTGATTCTCATAAAAATCAATTAGAAAAAATGCTTGATGAAGGTAAAAAGAAAGCTTCTGAAGCCTTAAAAATAATTGATAAACCTACTACTTATTTAATTGCTGTGCAAATAGGTAATGTTTCTTGCAATATTTTAATAGGTTTATTGACTGGCATTTCACTTGCACCATTTTTCATTCATCTTTACAAGCGATTTTTCCTGATTGCGATAATTATATAGAGCCTATTTCTCTAATCATTAGTACTTTTATCATCATATTATTATGTTCTATTTTAAGTACAACCCTACCTCGCAATATAGCCCTTACAAAACCTGAGTATTATTTACTAACTCTACTTACACCATTAAAAATATGGAAAAAACTTTTGTCTCCATTTATTAGTCTATTTACTTCTATAGCTAATACTTTATTATTAATTTTTGGCATCAATCCTCAAAACAATGATAGTGTCACTGAAGATGAAGTAAAAGACTTAATCGAAAAAGGTACGGAAGATGGTACTTTTGAAAAAGCTGAACAAGATATTGTTGACCGTATTTTCCATATGAGTGACCAAACAGCTTATTCTTTAATGACACCACGTACACAAATGATGTGGATTGACCTTGAAGATAGCTTAGAGGTAAATTTAAAATTTATTCAAGAACATAATCAAAATGTTTTTCTTGTAGGTAAAGATAATCTTGATGAATTTGTAGGAATTGTTTATGCTAAAGATATTTTAAATGAATTATTAGCTAATAAACCTCTTGATTTAGAAAAGCTCATGCATAAGCCAATGTTTGTGCCTCGTGCCATGGAAAGTTTTCGTGTTCTTGAGAAATTCCGTGAAAGTGAAATAAATGAAGCTGTAGTACTTGACGAATACGGCGGTGTTGTAGGTTTTATCACTATCTTTGACATCATCAATGAAGTCTTAGGTGATATAACTGGTAAACCTGTTGCTAATTCCCCTCAAATCATTCAACGAGATGAACATTCTTGGTATATTGATGGACTTTTTGATATTGACGATTTCAAAGAAAAATTCGATATCGAAGTATTGCCAAATGAAGACAGTGGACATTTCCAAACTATGGGCGGCTTTATTACTTCCTATTTTGGTTACATTCCTAAGTCGGTGAAAAAATCATCTGGCATAAATTCCGTTTTGAAATCATCAGTATGGATAAAGCCCGCATTGACCGCATCTTAGTTACACAGATAAATAAAAAATAATAAAAAGGCGTTAACCTAAAATTTAGAGTTAACGCCTTTTTTATTTATGATAGTTTTATATTATGCTTTTTTACTTCTCCAGAGCCATAAAATACCATGTCCTGGTAATTTTAATCCTGATGCTTTGAAGTCTTTCTGTTTTGTCAATAATTCTTTATATAAGCCATCTTGTTCGTCAATCCATGCCATTTCTTCATATTCACTGAAATTATAAATACCAATGAATTTTTCATTTTCTGTTTCACGAACTAAAGCCACTGTGGATTTATTCCATGTATTTAAAGTATAGATATTGGCATCAGTGGAGAATACATCATATTGTAAACGTATTTTTTCCATTTTGCTAATACCTTGATATACTTTCGCCTGAATAGCATTATCTATTTTACGACGACCAGCTTTACGCCAGTTAAATGCTCCACGATGAATATAACGAGAATCAGCTTGTTTATATTTATCGTTTTTATATTCCCAATCATTATATTGAGCTATTTCATCACCGCTATAAATAACAGGTATGCCAGATAAGCTCAATAAGAAGCCATGTAACATTAAGTCTAAATCAATAGCTGACTGAATACCATCTTTATCTTTTTGTTTATCATAGTATTCTATACCACATAAAGAAGCTGTAGTACCGCAAAGACGAGCATCACCTAATGATTCATCATCATTATATAATTCACCACAACTGAAAGAATTTGGATATTTTCCAGTGAAGAAGTCATTTAAATATTTTTTATGTGCAACTTCTTCTATTCCCTGATATCTCAAGAAACCATAATCTAAACCCCAACCGATATCATCATGACAACGTAAATAATTCTGGAAAATATATTGTTTTGGTAAAGAAGCTAAAATATCAAGCTGATGTTTTAATAAGCTTACATCTCTAGTAGCTACTGTATGCCATGTTGTTGCCATAGTAGTTACATTATAGAGCATATGACATTCTGGTTTTTCAATTGTACCAAAGTATGGAACTACTTTTTCAGGTGCCATTACTACTTCACCCAATAACAATACAGATGGGCAAACAATTTCTGTAATCATACGCATCATACGTACTAAAGTATGAACCTGCGGTAAATTACGGCAATTTGTACCTAATTGTTTCCAAATATATGGCACAGCATCTAAGCGAATGATATCTATACCTTGATTTGCTAAATATAACATATTGTATACCATTTCATTGAAAACTATAGGATTGCGATAATCTAAATCCCATTGATATGGATAGAAAGTAGTCATTACAAATTTATGAATATCTTCTAAATAAGTGAAATTGCCTGGTGCTGTTGTAGGGAATACCTGTGGGCATTTTTCTTCAAATAATCTTGGCATATCATAATTATCAAAGAAGAAATATCTATCTTGATATTCTTGTTCACCAGCTCTTGCTTTTTTTGCCCATTCATGTTGATTAGAAGTATGGTTCATTACAAAGTCTAAGCAAATACTTATTTTATTGCGATGACATTTTTTAGCTAATTTACGCAAATCTTCCATAGTTCCTAATTCTTCTTGAACATTGCGGAAGTCCGCTACAGCATAACCGCCATCACCTTCATCTTTTGGAGATGTCAACAAAGGCATTAAATGGATATAATTTATATTGCTTTCTTGTAAATAAGGTATTCTTTTTTCAAAGCCTTTTAAAGTGCCAGAGAAATTATTTACATACATCATCATGCCGATGAAATCATTGCCTTTATACCAATTAGTATTTTTTTCACGTGCAATATCTAATTCCTTTAAATAAGCTTCCCTTTGGTCATAAAAGTCTTTTAAATTTTTAATTAAATCATCAAAATAATTTAAAGGATTTGGTTGTTGCTGATACAATTCACAATAAAGCCATTTTAATTCATCATAATGTTTATGTAATCTAGCTTCAAACATATCTTCTTTTTTCACTACTGCTACTTTTACATCTTTTTTTACATCTTTATTTACAGCATTCTTTTTATTTTTCTTGCTCTTCATATATAAATCCCTCCATTGACATTTAAAAGAAAAATATCATATTTATTATTTAGATATTTATAGTTTTTATTCCTGCTAAAAAAGAAGATATCCACAATAATTTATTATCTATTGTAGATATCTTCATTCTTTTAAGCTTATTCAAAAGCAGGAACTACTGCACCTTTATATTTTTCTTCAATGAATTTTTTAACTGCTTCAGATTTTAAAGCTTTCATTAATTTTTGGATAGCAGGTTTTTCCTGATCTCCTTCTCTAACAGCTACAATATTTACATATGGAGATGTACTATCTTCGATAATTAAAGCATCGCTAGCTGGTACAAAGCCTGCTTGCATTGCATAGTTTGTATTAATTACCGCAGCATCTACATCATCTAAAACACGTGGAAGCTGAGCTGCTTCAACTTCTTGGAATTGAATATTTTTTGGATTAGCCACAACATCTTGTACAGTTACTTTGATATCGTTATTATCTTTTAAAGTAATAATACCAGCTTTTGCCATTAAAATTAAAGCACGACCACCATTTGTAGGGTCATTAGGAATAGCTACTAAAGCGCCATCTTTTAATTCATCAAGAGCTTTTACTTTTTTAGAATAAATTCCCATAGGTTCGATATGAACACCGCCAGCACTTACAAGTTTTACACTATGTTCTGCTGCGAATTCATCTAAATAAGGTTGATGTTGGAAAAAGTTTGCATCTAATTCACCATCATTTAAAGCTAAGTTTGGCTGTACATAATCATTGAATTCAATAATCTGTAAATCAACACCTTCTTTTGCTAACTCTGGTTTAATCTGTTCTAAGATTTCTGCATGAGGAACAGCTGTTGCTCCTACTTTTAGCACAGTTTTTTCACTAGATGCAGTATCTGTACTAGAACCACAACCAGCTAAAGCCACTACTGCAAAAAGTGCAGTAGCAATTACTGCTAGCAATTTTTTCATCAAAATTCCTCCTTAATACATAAATAAAATTATTTTTTATTCAATTTTTTAGCTAACATATTACCTAAAAATTGAATTACTTGAACTAATACTATAAGTACAATAACTGTAGCCAACATTACTTCTGGATTAAAACGCTGATAACCATAGCGAATAGCCAAGTCACCTAAGCCGCCGCCACCTACAGCACCAGCCATAGCAGATTCACCAATCAACACAATAATAACTGTTGTCAACTGTGCCACAATACTTGGCATAGCTTCTGGAAGTAATACACGTCTAATAATCTGATAAGGAGTCGCTCCCATAGATAAAGCAGCCTCTATCAAGCCATAAGGCACCTCACGAAGTGAAGTTTCCACTAGGCGAGCAATAAGAGGTATAGAAGCTATAATAAGCGGTACAATAGCCGCTGTTGTACCTATAGAAGAGCTACTATCAATCTTGTAAAAGGAATAATTGCCACCATTAAAATAATAAATGGAATAGAACGTACACAGTTTACAATAGCTGATAATGTTTTATTAGCTATACCTAATTCTAAAACTTGATTTTTACCAGTAGCCAATAATAATACACCAAGAGGAATACCAATAGCAGAAGCAACAATCATAGATACAGCTACCATATATACAGTTTCACCTAATGCCTTAGGCAGTAGCATGAGTGCGTCGCTGAACATATCCTATCACCTCCACTTTTAAATCTTGTTCCATTAGAGATTTTATCGCATCTTTAATCTGATCTTCTTTTCCATCTAAGCCAATTATCATTCTACCAAATTGTACCATTGAATTTGAGATAAATCTCCAAATAAAATACTTATATCTAATTCAGGGAATTTACGAATAAGACCTGCAATTACTGGATTGTCTGCAGACTCGCCAATAAAAGTCAAACGAAGTAACATAGTTGCATCTTTTATATATTCTTTATGCACTTTGCCATTGCGATAAGCAGCTGGAAGTTCATTACTGCTAAGTACGCTCATAAATTCCTTAGTAATAGGTTCTTTAGGATTAGTAAAGATTTCTAATACTGTACCATTTTCTGCAATTACACCATGGTCTAATACAGCAACTTTATCACAAAGGTCTTTGATAACTTGCATTTCATGAGTAATTACTACTACTGTTAATTGTAATTTCTTATTTATATCTCTGATTAATTCTAAAATAGCTTTTGTTGTCTGAGGGTCAAGAGCTGATGTCGCTTCATCACATAATAATACTTTTGTATCATTAGCTAAAGCTCTAGCTATACCTACACGCTGTTTTTGACCACCTGATAATTGAGATGGATATTGATGAGCTTTATTTTCAAGACCAACCAATTTTAATAATGGTTCTACTTTAGCCTTGATTTCTTCTTTAGATTTTCCTGCTAATTTTAAAGGGAAAGCAATATTATCGTATACTGTAGAGGTAGACAATAAATTAAAATGTTGGAAAATCATGCCGATATCTTTTCTCGCTTCACGAAGCTGAGATTCTGTCATTGTTGTCAAATCTTTACCATTGACAATGACACTACCAGAAGTCGGTCTTTCTAGCATATTTATGCAACGAACTAATGTAGATTTACCAGCACCACTTAGACCGATAATCCCATAAATTTCTCCACGCTTAATTTCTAAATTAATATCTTTTAACGCATGAACTGAACCATTTGGGGTATCGTAAGTCTTTACAATATTTTTTAACTTTATCATATCAATTATACACTCCAAATAATACCTTAATCTTATTAACAATGACACTATCATAAAAATTAAACCTTGTCAAACTATTATGCTATTTCTTGACATAAATTATAATAAACCGTAAAATTAAATAAGTACTTATAAATCAATAATTATATAATCAAGGGAGACTGCTATGGGAATTTTTTCAAGATTTTTACCAAAACGTAAACCGGTTGAAATAAAAAACAATGTTCCTAAGGAAAAAGAAGAAATCCGTAAAACATTTGGTGTTTATTGTCACAGCCATCATAATACATCTGGAAGTAAACTTTGTCCAAAATGTACAGCTTTGCTCACTACTGTAATGACGAAAATCAGTAGATGTCCATATGGTATTACTAAACCAATTTGCGAACGTTGTGACCGTCCTTGTTTTGGCACTAAACAAACAAAAGAATTTCGCTCTATCATGCAAAGCACTCAGAAAAAATGTTTTTACGCCATCCAATGTTAGCGTTTAAACATAAAATGAAAAGCTGGGGCGTAGATTACGCAAAACATGAACAAGAGAAAAAACAAGCTGCAAAAGCTAAAGCTCGTTCCAAAAAATAATATTTTCTAAATTAATAAAAGCTGACCTAATAATGGTCAGCTTTTTATTTTACCAATTTATCTTATTGTTTTTTAAACATAGATTTTGGTTGTTTACAAATTGGGCAAACAAAATCTTCTGGTTCTTTAGTTAAATCACCTTCATAAATATATCCGCAAATTTGGCAAGCCCATGTTTCTTTATCTGTTATTTTTTCTGGAGCCTGATAAGTAGGTGCATTTTTAGGAGCTTTACCTTTGATTACTTCATGATAATATTTATAAGTCATTGGATTATAATCAGAAGTTACTTTTGCATCTTGTACACGCGCTAAAATCACATAATGAGTTTCCATTTCTGTTATTGTAATAACTTCTGCTGTTATATGCGCACAGCTATTTTCATTTACTACAGGAAGTCCGTCCATATATTCCCAAGCAAAAATATTGCCATCAAATTTATCTGTATCTCTACCAGAAGAAAAACCTAATTTAGCAATTACATTTTGTGTTGTTTTTTCAGATAAAATGGATACAGAAAATCTACCTGTGCGTTTTATACAATCATAAGTATAGTTGTTTTTATTCATGCTAATAGCAATCACTGGATTATCGCTAGTGATTTGAATAACTGTATTTACAATACAACCTGTCGGTCTTTCTCCATCTAATGTGCCAATAGCATACATTCCGTAACTTAATTTCCATAATGCTGACATTTCCATAATTTCTTCTCCTTAACTCAGTTCTAATAAATAATTATTATTAATTAATATCTTATTTAAATTTTAATACAATAATCCTCAAAAAGCAATACTTATTTACAATAAATAAAAAAATAATAGAATATATCTATTATTTTCATATTTCAGGAGGTTCTTATGTCTTGCCAATTAAAAGGTACACTATTTATAGTTACAGGTACTATACTTTGGGGTGCTTCTGGTGTATTATCCCAACATTTATTTGTTGATAAAATCATCTCTGCCGAATGGCTTGTTACTGTTCGTCTAATTTTATCTGGTATTATTTTATTATGTATTGATGCCATCTTAAATAAAGGCGATATTTTTTCTATTTGGCGCACTAAAGACAAATTTCCATTAATTTGTTTTGGTATCTTTGGTATGTTAGGTGTTCAATATACATATTTTGGTACAATCATTCACAGTAATGCTGCTACAGCTACTATACTACAATATTTAATGCCTATTGTAATCGTATTTTACTTATTGTTCACCACTCATCGCTTACCTTCTTTTAAAGAATTATTTTCTATCTTTCTTGCTATGGTCGGAACTTTCTTTTTAGTTACTAAAGGAAATTTTTCCACTCTAGCTATATCTTTAGAAGCTCTTATCTGGGGACTTGTTTGTGCTTGCTTTGCTGCCTTTTATACATTGCAACCTCGAACTATTATCAAAAAATGGCGTTCCACACTAATCATTGGCTGGGGTATGCTAATCGGTGGTATCTTGATGTCCTTTTATCAAAAACCATGGGAATTCAATGGCATATGGGATTTAGATACAGCTCTTACTTTATCTGCTATCATTATTTTTGGTACAGCAATAGCATTTTGTGCTTATCTTGAAAGTACAAAATATCTCTCTCCTACAAAAATTAGCGTTTTCGCTTCTTTAGAACCTTTTTCTTCAATTATTTTATCAATTATCTTCTTAAATATTTCCTTTGGTTTATTTGAATTAATTGGTGCTATCATCATTATTTTAGCTGTAACTATATTATCCAAATAAAAAAGCGAGAACTTTTCGTTCTCGCTTTTATTTATCTTATTATTTTGTAGTGATATCTTTACCAAACCATTTTTCGGAAATTTTAGCGATTGTACCATCAGCTTTCATTTCATTCATTACTTTTTGAACTTCATCACGAAGAGCTTGGTTGTCTTTTGCAAATGCAATACCAAAATCAGTAGGTTCACCTACAACAATATCAGTTTCTTTGAAAGAATCAGCATGTTTTTGCATGTAATAAGTACCGATAAGTTCATCTGTTACTACTGCATCAATTCTACCATTTTCTAAATCCATGAAAGCATCAATGTAATCACCATATTTTTTTACTTCAGCAAATTGTGCAGCATAATCTTGGTTATTATCTAAGAAATCTTCTGCTGTACTACCGCTTTGAGTACCGATTACTTTACCTTTTAACTGGTCAAGAGATTTTATATCAGAATTAACTGGAACGAAGATAACTTGACGATTTTTCATGTAAGGATCACTAAATAACATATTTTCTTTACGTTTTTCAGTAATATCTAAACCATTCCAAAGAATATCTACACGACCGCTTTTAAGTTCAGCTTCTTTACTAGACCAATCAATTGCTTTAAATTCTACTGGACGATTAAGTCTTTTTGTTGCTTCTTTTGCTAAATCTACGTCAAAACCAACAATTTCATTATTTTCATCTTTAAAGCCCATTGGTGGATAACTATCATCTAAACCAATAACGATAGGTTTATCACTGCCACCAGTAGCAGAAGATGTTTCTTTTTCCTCACTTCCACAGCCAGCTACTAACATTGCGCCTAAAAGCATAGACATACATAGCAATAATACCTTTTTCATAAATATTTCCTCCTAATACGAATATATATTATCTATAATTGCATTGTAATACTTTAATTAGCTAAAGCATTAACTTGTTATATTGTAACAAAATAAATTAAAAAAGCTATAGTTTTTTAGAAAAAATTTTAAAGAATTTTTGTTTTTTCAAAAACCATATGCTACAATAGAAAAACAATTTAAGAAAATTTAATTAAAGGACGTGTTTATATGAGTAATGAATATATTATTCTTTTAGTACTTTTAGCCTTAAGTTATATTGGACATAATATGTCTGTTTTTTATGCTGTTGGTGTAATTTTAATTTTAAAAGTTTTCCAGTTAGATGCTCTAATGCAATTCGTAGAAACAAATGGTTTAAATTATGGCATCATATTACTTACAATTGCCATTTTAATACCTCTAGCTACTGGTAAGATAACAGTTCAAATGATGATACATAGTTTTACCTCTCCTGTTGGTATATTATCCCTATTAGCCGGTGTATTTGCCGCTGTTGCTGGTGGCTCTGGTGTCTCCTTATTAAAGGACTCTCCAGATATTGTATCATCTCTTATCATTGGTACAATGATTGGTGTATTTTTCTTTAAAGGAGTTGCTGTTGGACCTTTAATCGCTGCTGGTATGACTTATATGGTTTTAAGTTTATTAAAAGTTTTTCATTAATATTACAATATATAAAGATAAAGGCGATACATTTATTTGTATCGCCTTTATTATTATTAAAAAGCCATATAGATTAATATTCTACCTATCCAAGCTGCTAAAAGCCCACCAAATGTATTTAAGCCTACATTTAATAATACAGAAATGAAATCTCCCGTACGCCATAATATTAGAGTTTCATTTGTAAATGATGAAAAAGTAGTAAGTCCACCTAAAAATCCTACTGTCAAAAATAAAGAAAGATATGGTGATGTTCCCTGTATTTTTTCTGTTAATAATGTAGCTATCATGCCAATTAAGAAACAACCTATTAAATTTACAGCTAAGGTACCATAAGGAAAATATCCTAATTTATTTATATATGTAGTGATTAAATATCGCATAGCACCACCCAAAGCACAACCTAACATAACAACTAATAAATTACTCATAAAAATCTCCTCACTATTTTATTATCTTTTTATAAAATAAAAAACTCCTGTTATATATATTTAAAATAAAAATATAATATAACAGGAGTCATTACTGTATCTATACAGATTTATCGGTGAACTCCATCACCATCTATTTATTTATAAAATAAAAAAACTCCTTGAAATCAAGGAGATTAATTACTAATGGTGGGCGGTAACAGGATCGAACTGCTGACATCTTGCTTGTAAGGCAACGCTCTCCCAGCTGAGCTAACCGCCCGAAAGATTGGTGACGCGTATGGGATTCGAACCCATGAAGCCGCCGTGAAAGGGCGGTGTCTTAACCACTTGACCAACGCGCCAAAGAGATGGTGGCTCACCCGAGATTCGAACTCGGGACACCCTGATTAAAAGTCAGGTGCTCTGCCAACTGAGCTAGTGAACCGATATATGGCAGGGGTAGCTGGATTCGAACCAACGCATGTGGGAGTCAAAGTCCCATGCCTTACCGCTTGGCGATACCCCTATCATAACTGGCAACTTCCTATCCTCCAGCACGTCTCCATGCAAGTACTTTCGGCCTCTAAATGCTTAACTACTGTGTTCGGTATGGGTACAGGTGGAACCATTTAGGCATCGTCACCAGATATTCTCTTTTTTCTTTTTTGAAAGATATCAATCTTTCAAAACCACTCAGAAGATTACTTTGCTCCAAGTCATTTCTTTTTTAAGTTAAGCTCTCGACATATTAGTACCAGTACGCTACATTCATTACTGAACTTCTACTCCTGGCCTATCAACCTCGTCATCTTCAAGGTGTCTTTCAAGCTTTCGCTTCGGGAGACTCATCTTAAGGCAAGTTTCACGCTTAGATGCTTTCAGCGTTTATCTTTTCCGGACGTAGCTACCCAACTGTACCCCTGGCGGGATAATTGGTACACCATTGGTCCGTCCACTCCGGTCCTCTCGTACTAGGAGCAGCCCCCTTCAAGTCTCTTACGCCCGCGATGGATATGGACCGAACTGTCTCACGACGTTCTGAACCCAGCTCACGTACCACTTTAATGGGCGAACAGCCCAACCCTTGGGACCTGCTCCAGCCCCAGGATGTGATGAGCCGACATCGAGGTGCCAAACCTCCCCGTCGATATGGACTCTTGGGAGAGATTAGCCTGTTATCCCCAGGGTAGCTTTTATCCGTTGAGCGATGGCCCTTCCACTCGGAACCACCGGATCACTAAGCCCTACTTTCGTACCTGCTCGTCGTGTCTGACTCGCAGTCAAGCTCCCTTCTGCCTTTACACTCTTTGCGCGGTTTCCGTTCGCGCTGAGGGAACCTTTGGGCGCCTCCGTTACATTTTGGGAGGCGACCGCCCCAGTCAAACTGCCCGCCTGATACTGTCCTGAGAGTCGTTACTTCTTCAGTTAGAGGTCCAATAAATAAAGGGTGGTATCCCAAGGTTGACTCCATATCAGCTAACGCCAATACTTCTCCGTCTCCCACCTATCCTGTACGTTATTTACCGAACATCAATGTCAGGTTGCAGTAAAGCTCCATGGGGTCTTTCTGTCCAGTCGCGGGTAACCTGCATCTTCACAGGTACTTCAATTTCACCGGGTCCCTCGTTGAGACAGTGCCCAAGTCGTTACACCTTTCGTGCGGGTCGGAACTTACCCGACAAGGAATTTCGCTACCTTAGGACCGTTATAGTTACGGCCGCCGTTTACTGGGGCTTCAATTCAAGCCTTCGAGTTGCCTCTAAGCCCTCCTCTTAACCTTCCAGCACCGGGCAGGTGTCAGCACCTATACGTCAGATTTCTCTTTTGCAGGCACCTGTGTTTGTGCTAAACAGTCGCTTGGGCCTCTCTTGTGCCACCGGCTGACGCTCCAGAAGTAAATCCCTTCACATCCTCCGGCTATCCTTATCCCTAAGTTACGGATACAATTTGCCGAGTTCCTTAACGAGGGTTGTCCCGCGCACCTTAGGATTCTCTCCCCGCCTACCTGTGTCGGTTTCGGTACGGGCGCCTCATCTCTCACTAGAAGCTTTTCTCGACAGCATGGCTCACTTGAATTTGACTTTACCGAAGTATCGTCTATCTATCAGTTCTCGGTCTTATACAGTACGGATTTGCCTATACTGCAACCTACCACCTTCGACACGCACATCCATTCGCGTGCTCAAGCTACCTTCTGTGTCACTCCATTGCTCAAACGATTTGAAGCGGTACAGGAATATTAACCTGTTGTCCATCGCCTATGCTTTTTGCCTCGGCTTAGGTCCCGACTTACCCTGAGTCGACGAGCGTTGCTCAGGAAACCTTAGGCTTTCGGTGGAACAGATTCTCACTGTTCTTTTCGCTACTCATACCGGCATTCTCTCTTGTATATCCTCCAGCGCTCCTTCCGGTACACCTTCAGTCGGATATACAACGCTCCCCTACCCAGAATTATATAATCCTGCCGCGACTTCGGTTCTGTACTTGAGCCCCGGACATCTTCGGCGCAAGGCCTCTCGACCAGTGAGCTATTACGCACTCTTTTAATGGTGGCTGCTTCTAAGCCAACATCCTGGTTGTTTATGAAGTCTTACATCCTTTTCCACTTAGTACAGCATTGGGGACCTTAGTCGGCGGTCTGGGCTGTTTCCCTCTTGACTACGGGTCTTATCACTCGCAGTCTGACTCCCAGGGTCTTAATTATAGCCATTCGAAGTTTGACTAGTCGGTAGGCTTTACGCCCCCTTGCCAGATCAGTGCTCTACCGTCTATAATCTTCCCTGAGGCTAGCCCTAAAGCTATTTCGGGGAGTACCAGCTATCTCCGCGTTCGATTGGCATTTCACCCCTATCCACGGTTCATCCCAAAGTTTTTCAACACTCACGGGTTCGGTCCTCCACGCATTTTTACCTGCGCTTCAACCTGACCATGGATAGATCACTGCGGTTTCGGGTCTACACCATGTTACTAGTCGCCCTATTAAGACTCGCTTTCGCTTCGGCTCCGTGTCTCCCACTTAACCTCGCAACATAATGTAACTCGCCGGTTCATTCTTCAATAGGCACGCCGTCGCACTCTTAAGGTGCTTCGACTGCTTGTAGACATACGGTTTCAGGTTCTATTTCACTCCCCTCCCGGGGTTCTTTTCACCTTTCCCTCACGGTACTATGCGCTATCGGTCGCCAAGTAGTATTTTGCCTTGGAGGGTGGTCCCCCCTGCTTCCTGCAAGGTTTCACGTGTCTCGCAGTACTCTGGATACCAGCCCGATTGACTTCTTTTCGCCTACAGGTGTTTTACCTTCTGTGCATGGCCTTTCCAAACCATTCGACTAAGAAGTTTCCTCTTTTTGCCGGTCCTCAACCCCAGACAACCGAAGTTATCTGGTTTGGGCTCTTCCCCTTTCGCTCGCCGCTACTTAGGGAATCTCAATTGATTACTTTTCCTCTGGGTACTTAGATGTTTCAGTTCCCCAGGTCTGCCTCTTTCGTACCATCACATGACTGATGGTGGGTTGCCCCATTCGGATATGCATGGATCACAGGATGCTTGCTCCTACCCATGCCTTTTCGCAGCTTACCGCGTCCTTCATCGGCTCTTGGCGCCAAGGCATCCGCCGTATGCCCTTGTTCACTTAACTTACTTAAGGTCATTTGCGTTTGTCTTCGCTAATGTAATTTGTTTAAATCCTAAAATGCTTGGTTCAATCCACTTTAAACTCATAAGAGAAGCTAATTCTTTTAATGAGGTTAGAACTTTTGTTCTAACTATAGTATCTGTAAATGATAAATCATTAACAGCCTACTTATATGGTGAATTTGTTTTTTTGCATTTCTTCTTCTGTGCAGTTTTCAAAGATCAATATCTGAGAGAAATATTCTCTCAAAACCAAACAATGCTCGAATGTGCTCGACACATGCCGTTACCTCGGTAACGCATGCTCCTTAGAAAGGAGGTGATCCAGCCGCACCTTCCGATACGGCTACCTTGTTACGACTTCA
>ENA-OQER01001000-OQER01001000.1-human-gut-metagenome-genome-assembly--contig:-NODE-1000-length-14662-cov-2.851118_pt1 | contig 14662 bp, 21 predicted proteins | sample MGYA00242797_ERZ504639 | MGnify/ENA primary metagenome ERZ504639 (study PRJEB26092, sample SAMD00036306) | human gut metagenome | host: Homo sapiens | study: EMG produced TPA metagenomics assembly of...
TCCCGTACTACCTGCCAAATTCTTTTGCATTTTCCCGGTTCTCCTGACTTTAACTAATAGAGGGGTAAAACAGCAAGGACAGGAAGTGAGGATACACTTCCGGGAAATCCCAATAGGGAACCCTGCCCTAAATTGAAAAAACGCTGAAAGCAACGATACTACTGTCCTCTCAGAAAGGAGAACCCGCCAATGGCTGAAAGAAAGAGAAACAAAGAAAGCCATTTCTATGTAACCGAAGAAGAACGAAAGTTAATCCGCAGGAAGATGATAGAATCAAAGACAAAAAACATGAGAGCTTATCTGCGCAAAATGGCAATCGACGGTTACATCGTCAACACAGATACCACTCCACTTAAGAAACAGTATGAGGAAATGCACAAGATTGGTGTAAATATCAATCAGATTGCAAAAAAGGTAAATACCACCGGAGATCTATATCCGGAAGAAATGCAAGAATTGAAAGAGATGGTAAAAGAAATATGGCATATCTTAAAATCTTCCCCATTAAAGTAACAGACAAGAAAGCTCTAGACTATATTACAAATCCAGATAAGACAGATGAAAAACTGTTAGTTTCCAGTTTTGGCTGTTCCCCGGAAACTGCAGATCTTGAATTTTCTATGACAAGAGAAATGGCAAAAAAGAATGGAATGGACAAGGGCGATAACCTGGCATTTCATCTGATCCAGTCATTTAAGCCTGGAGAAGTTGATGCCGAAAATGCCCATCGCTTAGGGCAGCAATTTGCTGACGAAGTACTGAAAGGAAAATATGAATATGTGATCAGTACCCATGTTGACAAAAATCATATCCATAACCACATCATCTTCAACGCTGCAAGCTTTGTTGATCATCACAAGTATGTTTCCAATAAGCGGAGCTACCATAAAATCTGCCGGATCAGTAATCGCATTTGCCATGAAAACGGACTTGCCACCAGTATGCCAACCGGAGAAAAAGGTAAAAGCTATAAAGAGAATATGGAATATCATCGTGGCACCAGTTGGAAAGCCAAGCTACGTGTTGCAGTTGATAAGGCAATCTGGACTTCCATCAACTATGAGGAATTTCTATAAAAAATGCAGTTAGCCGGATATGAAATCCGGCAGGGAAAGCACCTGTCATTCCGTGCACCGGAACAGCAGAACTTCACTTATATGAAATCTCTCGGAAGCTATTATTCCGAAGAAAATGTTCGCATCCGTCTAGCTAAAAATCGTAGCAAAGTAAAAACTCCAAGACATCTGTCCAGAGAAGCTCGCTTGTATATCAATATCTCCACTTATGTCACAACTGGAAATCGAGAGGGATTTGAACGATGGGCAAAGCTCAATAATCTAAAAGAGGCAGCCCGCACCTTCAACTATCTTTCCGAAAATAACTTGCCGAATTATGACGATTTCAGGCAGCATGTATCTGACATTGAAGCTTCTGTGAAAGTTGCCGACCAAAGAATAGCACAAATCAACAGTGAGCTGAGCACGCAGAAAATCATTCAGAAACACTGCGATTCTTACCGGCTTTGTCGAAAAGTGATTGAGGATTGCAAATCTGCTAAAAATCCAAAAGATTACCGTACCAAGCATCAGGCAGAATACCAGCTCCACGATTCACTAAGAAAAGAGCTTCAGGATCTCGGCGTTACCAAAATCCCAAGCTCTGACAAAATCCAGAAGCAAATTGAAAATCTTGAATCTGAACAGGCTGCTACCGTCCGGGAAAAACAGGAATTACAGAAAAAGCAAAAGACACTTGATATCATTCGGCAGAACTTCACATCACTGCTTAATGCTCCAGAGATGCAAGTTCCCGTATCAGGAAAAGAGCTAGCTCTTTAAAAAGAAGAGGTACCTACTTAACGGTGCCTCTTCCCGGATTTCCTCCATATCCGCCTGATAGGGCGAACCGGTGGCATTGATCCGCTTTGCGATCTGATTGATATTCCGGCCGATGGCGGAAAGCTCTGATGTAAACGCCTTGATCTCCGTGGTGTCGGTGTAGATGATATATCCGTCAATCGCCATCTTCCGAAGATAGGCGCCATAGCGCCGTGTGGGGAGTTGGGCCATCTTCTCGTCAATGAGGCGCTTTTCTTCTTCTGTAACCCAGAATTTCATCTGGATATTCCGTTTTCGGTTTGCCATGCGCCGCCTCCGTTTCTCATAAGGGTTTGGGATTATCAACAAGCATTTTTACATTTTCGGGCAAGGGACCTGAAAATAGGAAATCCGCAAGTGGGTACTCACTTGCTGTGCTTGCTACTGTAACCCTACCCTCATTCTCCCTCTACTAATACTACAATTTGAAACGGAGATTTTGGCTATTTTCATCTGAAAATCTTTAATAGCATGGGCGTTCATCAAAATTTGACACAGGAGAAATTATCACATATACTTAATGGTGATTAGTTATAACGAACCGAAAGGAGGAATGGGTGGTGCTGACCTATGAAAAACAAGCACTCTCTGGTACGATTGAAGTATTATTGCGGTCTGAATTGCCAGACGAATTTGAAGGGACAAAGTTATACGGCTCTCTCGAAGAAGATGAACTACGGCAGGACTGTAAAATTTTTCGGCTGTCAAATGAAACAGGGCACGGACGCATTACAGTCTATCAGGTTTTTTCTGGTATTGAGCTTTACTATAACGATATGCACATGGGATATTGCAATCAAAATCAAGCCACAGCTAAAAACATGATAGAGATTAACCATTGTCTGATAGGACGTTTTGAGTGTAGCTTTGGTGAAAATAGTTGCTGCTATATGGCGGAAGGCGATTTGTCGATCAGCTCCATGATGAAGAAAAAGTCAAATTCGTGTTTTCCGCTGAACCACTATCACGGTATTTCTATCGTCATCAATCTGGATGAATTGCTGCCGGAAGTACGGCAAATCATGGAGCTATTGAATATTGATTTGCACTACATACAAAAATATATTTGCGAAGGAAACCGTTGCTGCATCATGCGGGCCAATCCGTCTATTGAACATATTTTTCGGAACTCTATCATGTCCGGGAAAGAAAACCAGGATACATGAAGTCAAAATGCTGGAACTGCTTCTGTTCTTAAGTGATCTCAATACGGCAGAAGAAGTTTTACAGACGGATTATTTCAATCAAAATCAGGTCGCATTGATTAAAGCAGTAGCGTCCTATATTACGGAGGACTTGACAGCACATCATACGATTGAACAGCTTTCCCAGAAATTCGAGATTTCTACAACAGCATTGAAAAAGTGCTTTCGAGGCGTCTATGGAACCTCTGTCTATTCTTATCTTCGTACCTATCGGCTTCAAGTCGCCAAAAAAATTGTTGCTGGAAACCGAGTCGTCAGTAACGGAGATTGCAAGTAAAATCGGATATGAAAATCCGAATAAATTCACTTCTGCCTTCAAAGAAACGTATGGCAGCTCTCCAACGGAATTCAGAAAGAGTGTCTGTTTGGATAGAAGCGGGTCCGTATGGAGTGGCGAAGAAATCTGAGCTGTATTAGAATATCCTTTGTCAGATAAAAGCAGAAAGACCGCTTGAAGCTGGCCTGTTTTTTGAATAGCGGGTTAGACGCTGCTAACTTTCTGCAAGACAAAGGAGGATTTCCAAATGGAAAATGAAAAATCGACAGGTAACAAGTACACTGTCAAAGACGCGGCAATCATCGGTATCTTCTGTGCGGTCATGTTCGTTGTATTTATGGTCTATTCGATCCTGACCGGCGCTTCACTGTTCTATTCCATGATTTTTAACGCCGCTGGTGCGGCACTTATCCTCGCACCGTTCTATGTTTATATGTGCATGAAAGTCGGCAAGCATGGCCCCGCTCTTGTCTACAATATCATGTGGCGATTATCGCCGGATTGATGATGGGGCCATTTATGATTCCGTGGTTTTTGGGCGGCGGTATCATCGCAGAGCTTTCCATGTGCGGAAAGGATGCCTACCATGACATTAAGCGTGTGTCTATTTCGTGGGTAATCACGGCACTGGTTCGCGCTGCACATGGTATGTCAGAAATTTGGTTTTTCAAAGACGCATTTCTTGCCACCGGCGTCAGCGAGCAGCAGGTTCAGGTTCAGACCCAGTATTACACCGATCCGAAGTACGTCCTTTTGAGCCTGGCTGTCACCGCTATCCTGGCCGTCCTTGGCTGCATGATTAGTAACAAACTGATTGTGAAGCACTTCAGAAAGAGTGGTGCGATTAAATAAACTATGAGCATGAAATTTGATTTTCGAACCAAATTGCTTGTCATAGTTCTCACTATGTCGCTTGTGGCGGTGCTCACAAGCGACATTTTGATATACACACTTTTTGGCGTTTTGAGCGTGTATCTGATTATTCAGGGCTTTGGCAGGCAGACAATAAAATATTTGATCGTCTGCGGTATTTTTATCGTGTTGAGGTTGCTTTCAGGAGGACAGGGCATTACCATTCTTATGCCGGAAATGTTCCTGTTCATGGTGCTGCGTATTTTGATGATGGTTATGGCTGCGCAGCCCGTGATTGGTATGCCGCCGGGAGAAGTTGTAGCAGTTTTTAAGAAAATCCACGCGCCTAATGGAATTGCCCTGCCCGTAACCTTCATGCTGCGTTTCTTCCCTACTGTGCGCAGTGAATTTTCTGATGTGTTTTCCTCCCTTCGACTGCGAAAGCTGTTGTCATGGAAACACCCTCTGGACGCAATGGAGTATATTGTTACGCCTGTTATTTTCCGTTCATCCAGAATAGCCGAAGAACTTGCCGCTTCTGCTGAAAGCAGGGGGATTTCCAATCCTGGGAAACATACCTGCCGCAGAAAAATAGAATTTCAAAAAAGAGATTGGATTATGTGCGTGATTGCTGTTTGTGTAACTGCATTCTATTTTGTGCTGGAAAGGACGGTAGCATAATGGTAAATGATAAAGCAAGGCGATCCGTTATCCAGTTTGAAGATGTATCTTTTGAATATCCGGGAGCCGAAACAGATAGTATCCATCATATCAGCCTCGATGTAAAAGAGGGCGAGTTTCTTGTTCTGACTGGAGGGAGCGGCTGCGGAAAGACAACTTTAACACGATTGGTAAACGGGTTAGGCGAACAATTTTACGAAGGGACACTGAAAGGGCGCATCACACTGTTGGGACGCAACATATCGGAATATCCTCTGTATGAAATCGGGAAAAAGTAGGTTCAATCTTTCAAGATCCAAAGAGCCAGTTTTTTGCCAGTATTACAGAGGATGAGATTTCGTTTGGGTGTGAAAATTATGGCGTTCCGTATGAAGAATTGGATAGGCGGGTTTCAAGTGCAATCAAGCGTATTAACGGAGATATGCTGCGAGGGAAAGAAATTTATCCGATGTCCAGCGGGGAAAAACAGAAAATAGCGGTGGCATCCGTCAATGCTGTTGATCCGGAAATTTATGTGTTTGATGAACCTTCGGCCAATTTGGATATGTATTCCGTTGAGGCGCTTAAAAATTTGATGGGTGGGCTTAAAGCGGAAGGCCACACAATCATTGTTGCTGAACACCGGCTTTATTATCTTACTGACCTTGCAGACCGTTTTCTCTATATGGAAAAGGGAGCATAAAAGAAGAATGGACGGCGGGAGAACTGCGCTCTATTCCAGAAGAAAAAAGACGAGCCATAGGAATACGAGCGGCAGATTTGCACCATATTGAAGTAGATATTTCCCCTGTAAAAGAAAAAGATATGACGATGGAGGTAAAGGATTTGGCGTTTTCCTATCGCAAACATCCGGTTTTCCATGATGTATCTTTTCAGGCGTATGCTGGTGATCTGATTGCGATTGTAGGCCATAACGGAATAGGAAAAACTACTTTGTCGAATATTCTTTGTGGTATGCAAAAGGAAAAAGAGGGTCAGGTCATATATAACGGGACAAAGGTATCTAAAGGCAAACGGAAGAATTTTGCCTACTTTGTTATGCAAAATACAGATTGCCAGTTGTTTGGGGACAGCGTAGAAGAAGAACTGCTATTAAACGGAAAAGGCAGTACCCAGGAGCAACGCGATGATCTGCTAAAACTATATGGCTTATTTGAATGGAAAGAACGGCATCCCGCTACTCTTTCGGCGGGCAGAAACAACGACTCACTCTCGCAGTATCGGATTGGATAGATACCCCCGTTTTGATTTTGGATGAGCCTACCAGCGGTCTTGATTTCAAAAATATGATGAGAATATCGGAGCATTTGAAAGCTCTGGCGCAAAAAGGAAAGACCATTTTAATCATTACCCACGATTATGAATTTGCCGCTATGACTTGCAATCGGGTTCTGCATTTCGTTGATGAAGGTCATGTAGAAACATTTCCGTTACAGGAAAATTTGTCCCGCTTATACTCCTGCCTTATGTGTCAATGAATTATGTGTCCGATTGGATAGATACGCTCTGCATGGAGTGGCAGAAACAACTGAATGATTTTATGATAATAGACGGGTTATAAAATGCTAACCCGTCTATTATTGCGAAAGGAGACTTGCTTATGGAGAAGCAAAAAAATGGAGAACTGTCCAGAATGTTCGGATATGCAGGGAAATTCCATGTTTTGACTGTTTTGGGATGTGTTCTCTCCGGAATCAGTACCATTTTATCTATGCTGCCTTTTGTTTGCATTTGGCTCGTCATCCGCGATTTAATCCAGGCTTTTGCTGCCGGGGATATATCTCTTGCAACGGGGAGCGCCCATTATGCGTGGATGGCGGTTGTGTTTGCAGCGGCAAGCATTTTAATTTATTTTATCGCCCTGAACTGTACTCATCTGGCGGCGTTTCGTACAGCCACCAATATGAGAAAATCTGCAATTCATCATATCGTGACGCTGCCGTTGGGGTATTTCAGCCAAAATGCAAGCGGACGGCTCAGAAACATCATTGACGATAATGCAGGGCTTACAGAAGGATTTCTGGCCCATCAGCTTCCCGATCTGACCGGAGCCGCAGTTATGCCGGTTGCCGTTATTATTTTGATTTTCCTTTTTGACTGGCGGCTGGGAATTTGCTGCCTGATACCTATGGGAATCAGTGTCATCTTTCTCAAACAGATGATGGGTGGAGATAATGCGCAGTTTATGGGCAAGTATATGACTGCACTGGAAACAATGAATAAAGAAGCTGTGGAATATATTCGCGGTATTCCTGTTGTAAAAGTATTTCAGCAAACTATTTATTCCTTCAAAAATTTTCACGCTGCAATAGAAGAATACGAAAAATTTGCTTCCGGGTATGCCTTAAAATGCCGTATTCCTCTTACGGGATTTACAGTAACACTGAACGGCACATTTGTTTTACTTATTCCAGTCGCCATGTTTATTTTGTCCGGGGTCAGCGGCCAGGCGGCTTATGAAATGTTGTGCTGGATTTTCTGTTTTACAGTTTGTTTACTCCGGTCTGTGCAACTATGATGAACCGTATCATGTTTGCCAGCGAGCAGCTTATGGCGGCTAAAAGTGCAGTCAGCCGGGTGGATGAAATTTTGCAGAAAAAGCCCTTGAAGGAGCCGGAACATCCCCTGATCCCGGCAGATGCTTCGATTGTGTTTTCGGATGTTTCCTTCGCCTATCCAGGGGCCAAAGAGAAGGCCTTAGACCATATCAGCTTTGAGGTTCCGACAGGAAAAACAGTGGCGCTTGTTGGTGCCTCCGGCAGCGGTAAAAGTACAGCGGCAAGCCTCATTCCCCGATTTTATGATGTTCAGTCAGGTTCCGTTACGATTGGCGGCGTGGATGTACGCAATATTGAGAAGCCGGAACTGATGAAAAGAGTTGCTTTCGTGTTTCAGAATACCTGTCTGTTCAAGGACACCTTGATGAATAATATTAAGGCGGCCCGCCCGGACGCTACCAGGGAAGAAGTCTTGAGAGCGGCTGATGAAGCACAATGCAAAGATATTATTGACCGCCTCCCGGATGGGCTTGATACGCTCGTTGGAACAGGAGGCACATATCTCTCAGGAGGTGAAAATCAAAGGATTGCTCTTGCAAGGGCAATTTTAAAAGACGCCCCTATTATTGTACTGGATGAAGCCACAGCATTTGCAGATGCCGAAAATGAACATCAGATACAGCTCGCTTTTGAGCGGCTGACCCAAAACAAAACGGTTATGATGATTGCCCACCGGCTCTCTACGATACAAGACGCAGACCTTATCCTGGTGTTCAAGGAGGGGCAGATTGCAGAAAGAGGTACGCATGAAGAATTGGTAGCCTTAAATGGTATTTATTCTTCTATGTGGAAGGATTACCAGACCTCGATTGCCTGGAAGGTCGGAAAGGAGGATGAGCAGCATGATTAAGGCGTTAAAAAAGAAGTATGCGTTAAGTGATCAGGGTGCAAAAGACCTGTTAAAAGGGATCGTTTATTCGGTGCTGGCCAATATCAGCCTTATGTTTCCTGTTATTCTTCTGCTATCGTCCTCAATCAGCTTCTTGCGCCTGTTTTGGGAGCGAGTGCGCCAGAGATCAGTGCCGCCGTTTACACTGTGATTGGAATTGTGATTTTAGCTGTTGTTTTTATTTTTCATTATTGCCAGTACACCGCGACATATCTCGGAACGTATGATGAAAGCGCAAGGCGGCGTATCGGGCTTGCGGAAAAAATTGCGTACCCTTCCGCTGACCTTCTTCCACCAGCGTGATCTTGCTGACCTGACAAGCACAATTATGGGCGACTGTGCAAACTTTGAACACGCATTTTCTCATACGGTTCCACAATTCTTTGGAGCAGTTATCTCTACGGGGATTGTTTGTATCGGCCTGCTGATTTTCAACTGGCAAATGGGTTTGGCTCTTCTTTGGGTAGCTCCGATTTCATTTGCAATCGTTATTCTGTCACGGAAATGGCAGGAAAAACTCAGCAAAAAGCACATGAACGCAAGACTGGAGCTTGCAGAAGGCATTCAGGAATGTTTGGAAACCGTACAGGATATAAAGGCTTGCAATCAGGAAGAAGATTATCTTCGCAAATTGGACGCAAAGATGGATGCTGCGGAAAAAGCACAGATTTCATCCGAAATGACAACGGCAAGTCTGCTGACAACCGGCCAGATGTTTTTACGGCTCGGTTTGGCAACGGTGATTGTAGTAGGTAATAGTCTTGTGGTAAGTGGAGATACCTCTCTGTTTACCTATATTCTGTTTTTGATTGCTGCCTCCCGCCTGTACGATCCGCTTTCCGGGGCGATGTCAAATATGGCAGAGCTGTTTTCTGTACAGCTTCAGGTGAACCGCTTGAAAGAAATAGAGGAATACCCGGAAGAAACCGGTGAGAAGAATATCCATACAAACGGGTACGATATTACATTCGATCATGTCCAGTTTTCTTACGAAAAGGGCAAACCGGTACTGAGGGATGTTTCGTTTACTGCAAAACAGGGACAGGTCACTGCATTGGTTGGCCCGTCCGGCGGCGGCAAAAGTACAGTCGCAAAACTGGCAGCCAAATTTTATCCTCTGGACGGAGGAAGAATACTGTTGGGCGGAACCGATATTGCTCCGCTAAATTCAACCATGTTGATGAAAAACTTCTCTATCGTTTTTCAAGATGTTGTGCTGTTTAATAACACCATCATGGAAAATATTCGTGTCGGTAAAAAGGACGCAACGGATGAAGAAGTGATTGCCGCAGCTAAAGCAGCGCAGTGTGATGAATTTATTTCAAAATTGTCGGACGGCTATCAGACGGTGATCGGAGAAAATGGTTCAACACTATCTGGCGGTGAGTGCCAGCGCCTTTCTATCGCACGTGCTCTTTTGAAAGACGCTCCTGTTATTCTTCTGGATGAAGCTACTGCTTCTCTTGATGTAGATAACGAAACTGAAATTCAAAACGCAATATCCAGGCTGGTAAAAGGCAAGACAGTTCTTATAATCGCTCACAGAATGAGGACGGTGGAAGCTGCCGATAACATCGTTGTATTGTCAGATGGTATTGTAGCCGAAAACGGAACTCACGAAGAACTTATGAAAGAAAATGGCCTCTATCATAGGCTGGTCGATTTGCAGACAGCTTCTGCAAATTGGAAGTTAAGCGTTTAATCATAAAAGGAGGTACTGATGAAACTTCATGCGTCCGGGGAGGACTACCTGGAGGCCATACTTGTTCTCCATAAGAAGATGGGCATGGTGCGCTCCGTGGATGTCGCCCGGCACCTGGAGGTCACAAAGCCCAGCGTGTGCCATGCGGTGGCGACTGCGGGACGGGGGCTTCCTGACGATGGACAGCGACTATTTTCTGCACCTAACCGACGTGGGGCGGGAAGTGGCGGAGCAGATCTACGAAAAGCACCGCTTCTTTACCGACCGGCTGATTGAGGCCGGCGCAGACCCGGAAACGGCGGAACGGGACGCTGCCGGATGGAGCATGTCATCAGCAGGAGTCCTTCGAGCATCTGAAAAATGCTTACAAAACAAAAGAATAATAAACTGCCCGCATAGCAAACGGGTGAAACAGTAACGCGGCCGGGCACATCGAACCCGACCGCGTTACTCGTCTTTCTGAAAGGCTTCCGCCTGTTTGCAGAGCGCGATAAATTTTTCGATCTCTGCTTCGCTTTTCCCGGCAAAGAAGTCCACAACTGTTTTCGAGACTGTCTGATTTACCATTTCCGGGAAGATGGCGGCGTCCACGCTGATATTCAGTTCTTTGGCGACAAGAACCACCGTTTCAAATTTCGGATTACTCTGGCAGGTCTCCAAATCTATGATCGTGCGAGGTTCATACCGAGGCGTTCAGCCAACTGCTTTTGCGTCAGATGCTGCCGCTTCCGTTCTGACCGCACCTTCCATGCAAATAGATCCAGCGGATTGTTCACTACACATCACCTCTACATCATTGTAGGGTGTGCTTCCGCTCATATAAATAACCATGCAGCTCATGCAAAGTGAATTATAACTCATATTTCGGAGTAAAGGGGGATATGATGAGAGCGCCAACACAAAGGAGGTCAAAATAAGGCGGGGTTTACCGTTTGTACGGCGGACGCCCATGCCACTACGAAAAATATTCCAATAACGCAGCAGCGAGCCATGCTCATGAAAGTGAGTTATGGCTCGCTTTTTATATACTGTGGCTCGTATCTCACAAAACCCGTTTCTTTGAGCGCCTGGGCGTGGGCTGCCGCTCCCCGCCCCGTTTCGTTCCGGCCTGTCAACCCGAACGAAACGAAAGGAGCCAATTATGAGCGGCAAAAAATTTTTTCAGATAGATCCCGAAAACCGGCCAAACCAGACCACTCGTGAACGAGTAGTGAGCGAAAGGGGAAGAAAAGAACTGCCTCCCGGCACGAAGGGAGGTGAGAATTTGAAACCTGACCGCCACTACGAGCACAAGCAGTACGCCTTTGACAGCTACTGCAAGAAGGTGCTGAAATGCGAGGCGTGCAACGCTATCGCCAGATCAGCCGGCGCCAGAAGCGTTTCACATCTTTGGAAGAACTGTCCGAGGCAGAAATGGCCCAGCTTGCGGTATATGACCTCTACCCGTGGGAATACACGCCCTTCCCTGTGGGAGGGGCCGTGATCCTGATCGAAGACGACGGGCTGGCCGAGGCGCTTCTGGGGCTGTCCCAGGAGGACCGGGAAATCTTTATGATGCACTGGTTCCTGCGGATGACCGACGCACAGATCGCCAGGTACATAAACATGCCCCGCCGGACGGTCAATACCCGCAGGCATAAAGCCTATCGGCTGCTGACAGAGCTGATGGGAGGTGAAGCGGATGACTAAATCTGCATGCACGCGGGCATCGCTGATCCCTTACCCGGTTATCGCCGCCGCTGTCGGAGGCGACCCCGAAGCGGTGAACCGGGTAGTCCGGCATTACTCCGGCTACATTGCCGCGCTGTCTACACGGACGAGCTATGGCCCTGACGGCTATCCCCGTCCCCAGGTGGACGAAGATCTGCGCGGTCGGCTGGAAGCAAAGCTGATTATTTCCATCCTGGATTTTGACCTGAGCTGATCCAGGGCCGGGCGCTGCGTGTTCCCCTTTCCACGCGGCGTCCCGTTATAGCTCCTTGACAAAGAAAGCCCGTTGGGAGGCCAACGCCGCAGTATAAGGCAAACGGATACATTCCTGTTTGTGCCGAGCCATACGGCCGGTGCGCCATGACCTCGTTTCAAGTCCGCAGGACGGGACCACTGTAACGGGCGAGCGAACAGCACCAGACCGCAAAGCAAGCGTGGCGGCTTGCGGGCGACAACGCACGGGCAGGGTCAAAGATACTCGCGCATTGACGCCCGCAAAGCATTGTGCGCCGCACCCATCAGCATGGGCCGGGGTTAGACTCCCGTGGAGCTGTGCCAACAGCCGTCCGTAAGCCTACTTTTCATTTTTGAAAGTTTATGGATAGATCGTAAACTTTTCAATTAGCAGCAGACAAACATGGAGCAGCACGGTAAAATGATGGTGGAAGTTATATTACCCACACATATTCGCGCTGTTCCTTTTCATAACTGAAAGGGGGTTCTCATGTCTCAAACATGGAACGGCACGAAGAAAGAAACCCCTGAAAGAAGGACGTATACGGTTGACGATATTGCTCAAATTCTGGGCATCGGAAGAACTTCCGCATATATCCTTGTAAAAGAAGGGCACTTCAAAATCGTGCGAATTGGTAACGCCATACGCATTTCCAAGCGGTCATTTGACGAGTGGCTTGATTCCCTCGACCTGTGATCCAAGAAAGGAAGAACGATATGGCATCTATAATCAAGCGAAAGAAAAACTATTCCGTTGTTTACAACTATGTGGATGAAAACGGAGAAACCAAACAAAAGTGGGAGACCTGGCATACCCACAAAGAGCCTTGAAGCGCAAGGCGGAAATCGAAAATCAGCAGCACACGGGAACTTTTCGTACCGCCAAGCAATCAGACGATCACCGAGTTCCTTTATGACTTCGTATCTCTTTACGGAGAAAAGAAATGGGCGTGTCTATGTATGACAGCCAAACGGCGCTGATTGCGAACTATATCAATCCGATCATCGGTGATATGGAGGTACAGGCGGTTACTCCCCGTGCGGTTGACGGTTATATCCAGACCTTGCAGAAAACCAAGTCGGTGTCTACCAAAACCCGAAAGGCTGTTACCACCTATGTCAGCGACAAGACCATTGAAAAGATCATCAAGCTCCTGCGGTGTGCGTTTAAGCAGGCGGTACGATGGGAAATCATTGCAAGAAATCCCTTTGACAATGTGATCCTCCCGAAAACGGAGTATGCGAAACGGGATATCTGGACAGCGGATATGATCCGTCTTGCCCTGGACAAATGCACGGACAGCAAGCTCTATGTGGCAATGAACCTTTCCTTTGCCTGCTCTCTGCGTATGGGTGAAATCCTGGGGCTGACCTGGGAGAACGTCCATATTTCCGATGAAGATATTGCTGCGGATAATGCCTATGTCTACATCGACAAGGAACTGACACGGCATCCAAACGGGCGATTGAAACGCTGGGTGAGAAGGATATCTACTACATCTTCACTCCGCTCATGCCGAACACCAGCACAAGAATTGTTCTGAAAAAGCCGAAAACCGATTCCAGTATCCGTAAGGTGTGGCTGCCAAAAACACTGGCTTACATTCTGCGGGAATGGAAGAAGTCCCAGGACGAGCTGAAAGGCTTCCTTGGCGACGAGTATCAGGACTTCGATCTGGTTGTGGCACTTCCCAATGGACGGCCCTGCGAGGATCGGATCATCCTCAAAGAATTTGCAAAGCTCCGTGAGGACGCAGGCTGCCGAAGGTGGTCTTTCATTCTCTCCGTCATTCCAGTACCACCTACAAGCTGAAACTGAACCACGGCGATCTGAAAGCCACCCAGGGCGATACAGGCCATGCCGAGATCGACATGATAACCAGTATCTATGCGCACATTCTGGACGAGGATAGAAAGGTTGGGCTTTTTTTATTTTATCCAGAATCATTTGTATCCTTCTTTCACTTCCTGCGTCCCACCAGCTCGTTCACCAGAGTAAACAGGAATTCATTTTTCTTATTCAGTCCTTCAAACAAAGTAACTGCCTCATCTGACAGCTTCTTCACCTGCTGTGATGCTTTCTCAATTCCCATAAGTGTCACATAAGTAGTCTTATGGTTCTTCTCATCACTGTGAATTGGCTTACCCAGCTCTTCCTCGGTGCTGGTCACATCCAGGATATCATCCTGGATTTGGAAAGCAAGGCCGATATTTTTTGCTGCCTTTTCTACTATAGCAATCTCTTCTTCTGTGGCACCTCCGAGAATTGCGCCTGTCATCACAGAGGCTTCAATAAGTGCAGAAGTCTTATTCTCATAAATATAATCAATCATCTCACGGCTCATAGGCTTGCCGTCATTTTCCACATCCACACTCTGTCCGCCAAGCATTCCGTAAAGTCCGGTCTTATGGGACATTACCTTCAGTGCCTGAATCACATGTGCCTGACAATCTGGTGTATCTGCCGTGTCAAAAGCTGTAAGCATCACTTCATAAGCATAATTGAGAAGTGCCACACCGCTAAGAACCCCCCATAGCTTCCCCCATAAACTTTATGAGTAGTAAGACGTCCTCTCCGGTAATCGTCATTATCAAGAGCCGGAAGATCATCATGGACCAGTGAATGGGTATGAATCATCTCCATTGCTGCCATAAAAGGATATGCCAGCTTCTCTTC
>ENA-OQER01001001-OQER01001001.1-human-gut-metagenome-genome-assembly--contig:-NODE-1001-length-14660-cov-2.273997_pt1 | contig 14660 bp, 21 predicted proteins | sample MGYA00242797_ERZ504639 | MGnify/ENA primary metagenome ERZ504639 (study PRJEB26092, sample SAMD00036306) | human gut metagenome | host: Homo sapiens | study: EMG produced TPA metagenomics assembly of...
CAGATTTTTCCAGAATCCCTGTCTGCTCATCGAATTTCCTTTGACAGTTCACAAACAGATAATTTCCTTTTTTTCCGCAAAGCAGCCTGTCTCTTGCTTCTTTCAGATAAATTTCAGTGCTTCTTTTGCTTTCCGCCAAGTGGGATCACCCGCAAACGCTCCGTGTCACGGCAGACAACATACTCCAGGCTGAAATTGACATCTTCCATCTGCACTGCGATCAGCTCCGACACCCGCATTCCGGTTGCATATAAAAGCTCCAGCATCGCTTTGTCACGTATGCCTTTGGCTGTGTTTCGTGACGGCTGCTCCAAAAGCCGTGTCACCTGCTCCTGCGTCAGCACGCCCGGCACCCGCTTCTCGATATGCGGTGCTTGATTGTTCTGGTCGGATCTTTCTCAATCAGCCTGCGTCCGAACGCATAGTGAAAATATGCCTTCATGGATGCCACATTTCTGGATACGGTTGAAATCGAAAATCCCTCTTTCTCCAGATAAAGGATGTAAGAATTCAGACTGATCGGCGTGACATCATCCGTCTTTTTGATGCCTTTTCCGTCGAGAAACTGAAACATTCTTTCCAGATCCCGGCAGTAAGAAGACACAGTACTTTTGGATGCATTCCGCTCATTTGTCAGATATGTAATAAAATCCGGCATTACCTGTTCCATCGTTTCCCTCCCTGTTGCATAAAATCTCTGTTTTTGTGATGTGCTTCTCAAAAAATGCCATTCAGACTGTTCCGTTCTTTGCACTCACATGGCACTCTGCGTTCACATAAACCACAATGCAAGGTCACAAAAACACTAAATTCCAATCTATTCCATATTTCCAAGTATAATCATTTTTTTTGTTGCTTGCAAATAGGGAAAAATGCCGAAATTTTGGGGTTTTTTGTCCCTACAACATCCTGATTCTCCCTTTGTTTTTCTACCAGATATAGTGATTATTTTACATAACTTTGCTGTTCTTTTAGTAAACAATTCTTAAAATCATCTGAACAAGCCCGGAGCCTGCGTAACTTTCCGTCAAAATTCCCAAAAAAGTACCGGCAAAGCCACAAAAAAGCACAGAAAATACCGCCTGTTGTTCTTCCCTGCCGTCCCGATCTTCCGAAGATACGCAAACTGTCTGCTTTTTTTGTCTGCTTCTTCCATCATCCACAGAAACAGCGGCACATAGATCAGGATCTGCGGCACCTGAAATAAAAGTCCCAGTCCGATCCCGGCAATCCCCATACCAGCAAACGCCTGTGCCAGAAATAAAGTCCCGATCACGCCCCAGACTGCCGGAAACAGATAAATACAGAATCTTCCCACCGTGCTGAATCCGAGTGCCCACAAAAGCAGCAGCCATTTCCCCCTCTCTTTGCCACGATCAGCATCAGTTTTCTGCGATCAATATCCAGATAGGCATATTCTTTTAAATAGTACGGACTGAAAATCCCGGCTGCACCGTTGCCGGTTCTGCATTTTACTGCAAGAAAAAATCCCCGCCAGAATCCCTGTCAGCATCGATATCGCACAGAAAAGAAGAAATTTTTTGATCCGGCTTTTTCAATCGCATGATCTGCACCCTGCTTTCACTGTTTTATAGCTTCTCCGTTCCGGTCGATACAAAGCCATTGTCCGTGGAACATTCAAGAATGCCTTCGGCCTCCTTGCGAAGCTTTATCTTCCCTTCTACTTTATACAGTACGCTGCATGTTTTATGCCTGAAACTGAACAAAACTGCTTCCTTCATTGCAAAACAATTTCAAGTCGAACACATGCAGAATCTGATGCAATCAGCACAAAAAAAATCCCGCAAACCATATTGCTATGGTATGCGGGGTATGTTTAAATGCTATTTTGCGTAATCAACCGCTCGGCTTTCACGGATCACGCTGACTTTAATCTGTCCAGGATATTCCAGCTCTGCCTCGATCTGTTTTGCAACATCTCTTGCCAGAAGAACCATATCAGCATCGCTGACCTGTTCCGGAACTACCATGATACGAATCTCTCGTCCTGCCTGGATAGCAAACGATTTGTCTACTCCCTTGAAGGAGTTGGTAATATCTTCTAACTGTTTCAAACGATTTGTGTAAGTCTCAAGTGTCTCTCTTCTCGCACCCGGTCTTGCTGCTGAAATCGTATCAGCTGCCTGAACAATGCATGCGATCAGACTCTCAGGTTCTACATCTCCGTGATGTGCTTCCACCGCATTGATGACAAGCGGAGATTCTTTGTATTTCTTACAAAGATCTGCACCAATCTGGATATGGGAACCTTCAACCTCATGGTCGATGGATTTTCCGATATCATGCAGAAGTCCGGCACGTTTTGCCATGCGGACATCCACACCGATCTCACCTGCCAGAAGTCCTGAAAGCTGTGCCACCTCGATGGAATGTTTCAGTGCATTCTGTCCATAACTGGTACGGAACTTCATACGTCCAAGGAGACGCACCAGCTCCGGATGGATGCCGTGCACACCAACTTCAAGTGTTGCTGCTTCACCTTCCTCACGGATCATGTTCTCTACTTCTTTCTGTGCTTTCTCAACCATCTCCTCGATCCTTGCCGGATGAATTCTGCCATCTACGATCAGTTTTTCGAGGGCGATACGAGCCACCTCACGGCGGATCGGATCAAAGCCGGATAAGATCACTGCTTCCGGAGTATCATCGATGATCAGATCCACACCCGTCATGGTTTCCAGTGTACGGATGTTTCTGCCTTCTCGTCCGATGATCCTTCCTTTCATTTCGTCATTCGGAAGCTGCACTACAGAGATCGTAGTCTCTGCAACATGATCTGCCGCACATTTCTGAATGGCATTGACCACATATTCTTTGGCTTTCTTGCGGCTTCCTCTTTTGCTCTGCTCTCAAGCTCTTTATAAAGCTTGGCAGTGTCATGTTTTACTTCATCTTCAACCGTTTTTAAAAGATATTCTTTCGCCTGCTCGGAGGTCAATCCTGAAATTCTTTCAAGTTCCTGTACTCTCTGTTCTGTCAGCTTTTCCACTTCATTGCTTCTCTTTTTGATTTCCTCTTCCTTTGCCGCTAAGCCTGTCTCTCTTCTTTCGATTGCGTCCGCTTTTTTGTCCACTGCTTCTTCTTTGGACAGTACACGTTTTTCGTAACGCTGCAGCTCTGCTCTACGTTCCTTTGTTTCCCTTTCCAGTTCATTCTTGGTTTTCAAGGATTCCTCTTTCACTTCGAGCAGTGCTTCCCGTTTCTTTGTCTCTGCAACCTTTAAGGCGTCATCTACAATCTGTCTTGCCTTCTCGTCGGCATTGCCGATCTTTGTCTCTACCACTTTCTTGCGGTAAGAGATCGCTACGACAGCTGTAACAGGGACGGCGATGATGAGAGTCACCAGAACAGCAATAGCAATTACTACTGGGCCCACAGGAGCACCTCCTTATAGAATTTTCAAGTAACGGACGGATTTAAAGCATCTGTAACTGCTTTATCTTCACAGCTGCAATGTTTCTTTAAATGCCTTTTGTTACTCGCATTGTACAAGTACAACATATTAATTTTACATTGCTTTGTGCATATTGTCAAGTAATTGTGAAGTGCTTTATCCTATTTTGCATCAACAATTCGCTTCTGCATTTACCGGACGATTTTCAGTTTCGCAAGTGCCCGGTAAATGCCCGTCGTGATCGTTGTCCGAGGTGTGCTCTTTATAGTTTCAGAAATTTTTCCAGAAATTCTGCGGCTCCGTCGTGGTCATTATCCGCAGCCACAAAATCTGCCTGCTGTTTTACCGGATCTTTTGCATTTTCCATCGCAACGGAAATCCCTGCTTCTTTGAACATCTCCACATCGTTTTCGTTATCCCCGATCGCAATGATCTGCTCTTTTGGAATCGCAAGACGTTCTTTTAAAATGGCAAGTCCTCTGCTTTATTTATCCCTTCCGCTGTAAATTCCGCATTTCCGGCTACTGAGGTTGTCGTGTAGATTCCTTTTACTTTCTGCCATTTTTCCCGGATTTTCTTTGAAAGTAAACATCCTCAAAAAAGATATCGATCTTTTCTGCTTTTTCAGGATTTCACTCTGGTCTTCTAATCTTTTCACATACGCGTGGTTTGAAAGCATATATTCTGCAAAATTCCCTTCGATTTCTGCCGTAAGGAAATATTCTCTGTCGAGACTGTCCGCATAGACTTTTCCATCTGAGATAACTTCTGCATAATAACGTGATTCTTTCCCTGCTTTTTCCTGATGCACCCGGTACATTTCCCGCACATCCTTTAAGATCTGTTCTGCCGATCCTTCCGGAAGACATTTTTTATATAATGCACATGTCTTTTTCCAGTCCCAGACAACGGATCCGTTTCCAAGAACCGCATACGAAATTCCCGAAAGATTTTTGATTTTTTCCGGAAGAAGCGGCAATGCCCTTCCCGTAGCGGGAAGGACATGGTTCCCCTGATCCAGACATTTTTGCAGAACAGCACAGGTTCGCTCTGAGATCTGTCCCCTGCTGTTCAAAAGTGTGCCGTCCATATCGACGGCGATCCAATATCTGTCTGTCATAGATTTTGTTCCTTTTCCGCCTGTAATCTAAGATGAAATCGTTTCGTTTTTCGTATGTCTTATGTTTTCATCTCTTTACAAGCTGTGTTTCACTGAATTTTCATCATAAATGCTTCGTATGGGCGAAGTGCTTCTGTTAAATCTTTTCGCTCTGCATAGTTTGCAATCTTGACTTCCTGCACTCCTTTCGCATAGGACTTCAAAATTTCTGCCGGAATCGTCTCCTCTGAGAGATTTGCTGCCACCAGCCAACATTCATCTGCTGTTTTGCGAAGATAGGCAAATGTGTTCCTCTTCAGCAAGGATCAGCTCGTAGCTGCCTTCTGTCAGAAGTGGTTCCTGATGACGCATCTCGATCAGTTTTTTATAATAATAGAAAATGGAGTCTTTGTCTGCAAGTGCTTCTTTGACATTGATTTCCCTGTAACGGTCAGACAGTGCAAACCATGGCTTTCCGGTTGTAAATCCTGCATTTTCACTGTCATCCCACTGCATCGGGGTTCTGGCATTGTCACGGCTCTTGTTCCAGACTGCCTTTTTGAACTCTTCTTCGGAAATGCTTTTTCCATTTTCCACCAGTTCTTTGTATGCATTTCGCACTTCGATATCTTCATACTCATCAAGCGGAAAATGGACATTTGTCATACCGATTTCCTCACCCTGGTACACATACGGTGTTCCCTGCATTCCATGAAGAACGGTTGCATACGCTTTCGCACATTCCCTGCGGTAAGTGGTATCATTTCCCCAGCGGGAAATAATCCTCGGCTGATCATGATTTTCAAAATACAGAGCATTCCATCCCTGGCCGCTGAGTTTGTCCTGCCAGTTGGACATGACACGTTTCAGTTCTCTCAGGTCAAATGGTTTTAATGCCCACTTGCGGTTGACCGATCCCGGAATGCGGTCGATGTTCATATGCTCAAATGTAAAGATCATATTCAGCTCTTTTCGCTTCGGATCGGTGAAAAGTCTTGCCACTTCCGGTGTAGAACCAGGTGCCTCACCGACAGTCATGCAGTTGTATTTTGAGAGGACTTCCTGATTCATCTCCTGGATAAATTCATGAAGTCTTGGCCCGTTGCTGTGATATTTTCCGGTATAATACTTCTTCCCGGCTCTGTTTCTTCGTAGTCCGAGAAATTCTGGTCTTTTGAAATGGAAGCGATCACGTCCATACGCCAGCCGTCTGCCCCTTTTTCCATCCAGAATTTCATCAGATCATAAACTTCCTTTCGGACAGTCTCGTTTTCCCAGTTCAGATCCGGCTGTTTTTTGCTGTAGAAATGCAGGTAATACTGTCCGCGTTCTTCACAGTACTCCCAGGCACTTCCGCAGAAACTCGAACCCCAGTTGTTCGGCTCGCTGCCGTCTGCTTTTGGATCTTTCCATATGTAATAATCGCTGTATTTGTTATCTTTTGACTTGCGGCTCTCCACAAACCAGGCATGTTCGTCCGAAGTATGGTTTACCACCAGATCCAACACAACTTTGATTTTTCTTTCGTGTGCCTGTCGGATCAGCTCTTCCATATCTTCGTTTGTTCCGAATTTTTCGTAGATGCTGCGATAATCACGGATATCGTATCCGTTGTCATCCTGTGGAGAATCAAATACCGGGCTTAACCAGATCACATCGATTCCCAGTTCTTTCAGATAATCCAGCTTTTCGATGACTCCGCGAAGATCGCCGAAGCCATCTCCGTTCGAGTCCTTAAAGCTTCTTGGATAAATCTGATATACAACAGAATTTTTCCACCAGTCTCTCATTTTTCTTTACTCCTTCTCTTTCCCTTATGCAATTCCAAGTAACGACAATACAATGCCAAGAACGATGACACCGATGATCAGTACGGTGATGCTGACGTTCTTCTTTTCAGAAGGTAATAGCACAAAAGAGTCAGTCCCAGCGGAACGATTCCAATGAAAATCTGATCCAGCATAGACTGCAGATTCAGAATGGATTCTCCCTGCATACTCAGTTCAAAAGTAGAATTAAAAGTTACCATGCTCGCTGTCATACCGCCAACCATGATCAGCCTACGGTACTTGCAGCTTTTGTAAGAATATTCATCAGACCGCTTGCATAAACTTCTGGATATATTCGGAACCCAGTTTGTATCCCAGAAAGGTTCCATAATATTTCACAAGAAGGGACGGAATGTTAAACAGCAGTAAGAATACGATCGGTGCCAGAATATTTCCGGTCATACCAAGTCCAACTGCGATACCGGCTGCGATCACGCGAAGAACGCCCCAGAAAATGGAATCTCCGATACCTGCCAGTGGTCCCATCAGACTGGATTTTACTGCGTTGATGGAATTTGCATCAAAATCTTTCTGCTCGCTGTTCTTTTTCTCCATGGAAGCAACCAGCCCCATGATAAAGGTCGAGCAGGTGATCGTGGTATTGAAGTAAGACATACTTCTTACCAGTGCTTCTTTTTTGCCTTCTTCATCATTTTTGTAGAATTTATTGATAAACGGCATCAGTGCGTAACAGAAGCCGGACGCACCCTGTTTTGCCGGGCTTACGGCTGCATATAAGGTAAAGGAACGCCAGAATGCCTTTTTTAACATTTTCCGTTCATCTGCCGGAATGGATTTTGTCAGATTACTCACGAGAAAAATTCCTCCTCTTCTTCATCAAATTCACTGGACTGGTTACCTGCCGGTGCAGCCACACGCTGCATAGACAGCTGATTGATCTTGTAGTCGTTCATGCCAATCGAGATGGCAACGATCACACCGATCACTGCGATTGCGATCAGCGGAAGGTTCATGTATGCAGAAAGGACAAATCCAAGGAAATAGAACATACAGATTTCTTGTCCCACAGCATTTCATCAGCATTGCCATGCCGACTGCCGGAAGAAGCCCGCCGCAGACAGTCAGTCCGTTCATAACCACATCCGGGATTGCATCCATCAGAGTACTGACTGCATCGGAACCGAACAGGATTCCAAGGAATGCAACCAGGGAATACAGTATCCAGTTGACCGCCCACAGTCCATAGTGCAGAAAAACGATCTGTTTTTCTTTTCCTTCTGCTGCCAGCTGGTCAAATTTCTTTGCAAACATACCAACCAGAAAGATGTACAGGAATGTTTTGATCTGAAGTCCCAAAATACCGATCGGCAAAGCCAGTGTCAGGGCAACTTCACTTCCCTTACCCAGCATGATTGCAAATGCCGTACCGACTGCTGTTGCAATTCCAGGTTCTGCCGCTGAAGCACCGCCGATATTTACAACTCCCATAAACACGGCTTCCAGTGAAGCACCGATCATAACGCCTGTTTTTACATCTCCCAGGAACAGACCAACCAAAGGTCCGATGACGATCGGTCGGTTTAACATCGTAAAACCAATCAATTCTGCACCGCCGACACAGATAAATACGGCCAGTGCCACTAAAAATGCATTTAACATAATCTCTTTCTCCTTTTCAATGATTTTAGGATCAAACGTCATCAACTACGATACCTACGGATTGTTCCGTGCTTTGCACTCTCACAATCCCTTGGTATCTTTTAACTTGTCCAGCACATCTTTGACAAGTTTCTGCTCATCATTCGGAACCTGCTGCATGCAGGTCTTTGGATCGATTGCCACCAGTTCTCTTAAGTTCTGCACTTCTTCGTCTGTCAGCATGATGGTCGGGGAAAGCAGCTGTTTTTCAGATACATCGATTCCGTCGAATCTTCCGGTGTTTCCGATGTTCAGAAATTCAATCTCACCTACCTGTCTGCGGATCTTCAGTGCATCCTTGACGGTTCTTGTCAGAACGAGGATCCTCATTTTTGATGCACGCGGATCATTCAGAACACGGATGGCTTCATCTACCGGTTTGATCAGTGCTTGATGCCTCCCGGAACTGCCATTTTCAGTGCCATTTTCTGCGTGTCATCGTTTGCCGCATCATCATTTGCCACCACGATCCCCTGTACACGCAACTGTTTGGTCCAGGTCATCGCCACCTGTCCGTGGATCAGACGGTCATCTACACGCAGTGCGGAAATCTTTGCTGTTGAATTTTCATAGTTTGCAGGCTGTGCGGCTTTTTTCTCCTGAACCGCAGCCGCTTTCTTCTGACTCTGTGCCGCTGCATCTGCTTCCTTTTTCGGTTTTGCATGCATCTGCACCATCTGAAGTTCTCCTCTTGCTTCCTCAATGTAAGTTCGATCTCTTCTTCGCTCACATCATCATCCGCAAGCATGACCTGCATCAGTACCGGGAGATTTGTTCCGGTCACCAGTGTGACGTTGTCCTGCTTTGCGTACTCCATCAGCTTCTGGTTTACGCTTCCTCCCATCAGGTCGGTAAACACGATGATGCGGTCTTCTTTATGCTTCTCAAAAAATTCTTTAAACTGCTCTTCCACATTGTCTTCCGGTGTTACATAAGCATCAATCGTCGTGATCTCTGCCAGCTGACCGACGATCAGCTCGGCCGTGTAACGGATTCCGGAGGCCATTTTTCCATGTGTGGCAATCAAAATCTGTTTCATGTGATCCTCCTTTGAAGTGTCTGTTCTGCGTCATATTTCGTTAGGTTATGTACATAACTTCTATGTACACACTATAGCATTTGTCGTTTTGTCTGTAAATAGGTTATGTAGATAACCGTCTTTTTGTATAAGTTCAGATGGGGGATTTTTGTGCATTTTGATAGATTATGAAAGGATTTATTGAAAAAGGGAAGGTTCGTATAATAAAAACGCCCTGATTTTTGAAAACAAATGCTCTGACACGCTGCGTTTCCTGTTCGGTGTCCTCTGGCAAGCCAGGAACCTTTGTCAATGTGCAAAATGAACAATTCCCCAGTAGGTACTATCTGATGTACCGCTGCCAATGTGAGGTAGCGAGAGCGTGCCTTCGGGGAATTCGTTCATTTGCACATTTTCATTTTTTTTGTGTGGATGTCATTTTTCTTATCACGCAAAATCAAACAATATTGCTGAATCTTGCTTTTCAGTCTCTCTCCACCGACTTCCTTTTCACCAGTGTCACGGACAGTTCTACTTCCCGCTGCGGATATTCTTCGCCTTCTTCGATCCATTTCAGAAGGATCTCCACTGCTTTCTGTGCTTTTTTCTGCACGTCCTGCTTTATGGTGGTAAGTCTCGGTGTGGAGTACTGTGCATAGCTGATATCGTCATAGCCTGCCACGCCGATCTGCTGCGGCACGGCTACTTTTTTGTCAGCACAGAAGCGGATTGCTTCCAGTGCATACATATCGGAGAGGAAAAACAGTGCCGTTCCCGGCAATCTTCTCTGTACCAGCCAGTCATAACTTGCTTTTCGTTTTTCATAGTTCATGCCAAGTGCCACAAACTGCAGTTTCTGACCTTCTGCCGCACACTCCTGCATGGCTCTCTGTGCACCGACATAACGCAGATGATCGACACCGTTGTCTCTTCCGGCACAGACTTTGATGTGCTCATATCCGCATTCCAGCAGATATTTCACCATCTGATAGCCGCCACTTTCGTCATCCAGACCGATATTGACCAGATGGCTGTCTTTGGCTGCGTTTCCGTAGGCATCGATCGACACGATCGGTTTTTTGATCAGCTGATAGATTTTTTCACAGTTGTGCCGGCTGAAGGAGATGGCGATCACGCCGTCCACATCCCAGCCTGCCACCATCTGAAAAATCTCTTCGATGTCTTTTGTGGAATACAGCATCAGGTAATAGCCCTGTTTCTGCACATATTCTTCGATAAATCCGATGATCTTCCCATAAAATGGATCTCCGAGAATGGAATCTTTGAATTCTTTATGATAGTTGATGACAACTGCGATCAGCTGAGACTTCTCGTTATTCAGCACTCGCAGTCCTCTTTTCTGCACGTAACCAACTTCTTTGATCAGTGCTTCGATCTTCTGGATCGTTGCAGGTGATACTTTTTTTGTTTTCCCGTGAATGACGTTGGAAAGGTTGTGGTACTGACACCTGCCTTTTCTGCTATTTCTTTGATTGTTGCCAAAAATATTCTCCTAATTATTCGAGCCCCCGCAGAACCTTGCGTACCGCAGCATAGGAAAATCCTTTTCTCATAAAAAACGCATAGTATTTCTGCTGTTCTTCCGCTGTTGGATTCTCCAGGTTCATGCGTTTCTTTTTCGCAAGTGCGAGGATCGTTTCTTCTTCGCTGTTTCCTTCTGCCTGTTCGTATGCCGCTTCAATATCTTCTGAAAAAACGCCTTTTGCTTTTAACTCCTGTACGATCTGGCGTTTGCTCTTTGTCTGGCTGCGGCTCTCGATATAGTATCCGGCATAACGTACATCATCGATATAGTGGAAGCTTCGCACATACTCGATAGCGATATCTTCGATCTCTTTCGGGTATCCTCCCTGACGGAGCTTTGTTCTCAGCTGCCATTCGGTCTTATCTGCACTTTTTAAGATATTCATGCAACGCAGCCTGGCCCGTTTGGGCAGGATCTCCTGCATGATCTCTGCATATGCCTGCTCTGAAAGGGATTCCCCTTCACGGATCCCCATCCGGTAAGCCTCATTCCGGTACAGGACAAAAGCTTTTTCTCCGTCTAAAAAGACCTGCACTCTCTCTTGCCGACCGGCTCTAATGCAGTGACGATCATGCTTCATCCCCGCTGCCGTCCGGATCTGCTGCCGGAGTTTCTTCTTTTACGGCATCCTTTTTCGCAGTACTGCTCTTTGTTGCTTTTTTGTCTTCTTTTTCATCATCTGCGGCTGCCGCACCGTCAAATCCATACTTTTCACGCACCAGTTTTTCGATCTCTGCCATCGTCTCCGGATTGTTCTTCAGGTAAATCTTGGCATTCTCACGGCCCTGTCCGATCTTGATGCGTTATAGGCAAACCATGCCCCGCTCTTGTTTACAATCTCATTTTTCACTGCCAGATCAAGGATGTCACCTTCTCTTGAGATGCCCTGACCGAACATGATATCAAACTCTGCCTCTTTAAATGGCGGTGCGATCTTGTTCTTGACGATCTTGACACGCACACGGTTGCCGACGATCTCGCCGCCCTGTTTAAGTGTCTCGATACGGCGTACATCCATACGGATGGAAGAGTAAAACTTCAGTGCACGGCCACCGGTTGTAACCTCCGGATTGCCGAACATGACACCGACTTTTTCACGCAGCTGGTTGATAAAGATCACGGTACAGCTGGATTTACCGATGATACCGGTCAGTTTGCGAAGTGCCTGAGACATCAGTCTTGCATGCAGACCTACGTGAGAATCTCCCATATCGCCCTCGATCTCTGTTTTTGGCACCAGTGCTGCCACAGAGTCCACGATGATAATGTCCACTGCTCCGGAACGCACCATGGTCTCTGCGATCTCAAGCCCCTGCTCACCGTTATCCGGCTGTGAAATGTAAAGATTATCAATGTCTACGCCGATATTCTTTGCATAGACCGGATCCAGTGCATGCTCTGCATCGATAAATCCTGCGATACCGCCGCGTTTCTGGACTTCTGCTACCATATGCAGTGCTACGGTCGTCTTACCACTGGACTCCGGTCCGTAGATCTCCACGATCCTTCCTTTTGGAACACCGCCAAGTCCCAGTGCCACATCCAGGCTCAGAGAGCCGGTCGGAACGGTCTCCACGTTCATATGGTTTCCGGAATCACCCAGTTTCATAATGGCACCTTTTCCGAAATCTTTCTCAATTTTTGTGATAGCCGCTTCCAGTGCCTTGATCTTATCATCCTGTCCCATTTTAATATCCTCCTTAATCTTCTATTTGCTCTATATTGTTCCACTTGTCTTCCCGTATCAGGTAAATATCTGCAAAACGGATCCGAATTGCCTGCCAATCTCACATGTGTTCGACTTGAAAATACTCAACTGTACTGACCACAAGCGTATTTCCTTCTGATACGCTGCCGCTTCCTTTGACTCAAGAGCTTCCTTCGCTGATTGTGACGCATCATTCGCAGAGGACAAGGCATTGGTTTCTGATTCTTTTGCTGCATCCTCTGATGCTTTTGCATTTGTCTCTGATACACCTGCTGCTGTTTCAGATGCTTTTGCATTATTTGCATACGCATTTGCCATTACAACCTGTTCCGTGAGAGATGTGTACTCATTCTGGGACTTCACCTTATTCTGATCCACAAGCTGGGAATATACCACCAGATCAAATATTGGTGATGTTATCACTGCACCATCCTCAAAGGTAACACTGATCTGACATTTACATGTTCCTTCCACGTTCACTGTCTGAGTTGTAATTGTATACTGGATTTCATTGCCTGATATCACACAATCGTTATAGCAGTGATTTCCATCCGGTTTTTCAATCTCGATCAAAGCTACAAGTGCATTTTCCATGGAAACGACACTTCCACCATTGGACATGGTCACATGTATTGATCTTGTGCACGTATCCCCTAACCGGACTGATAAACTGGATTTGATTTTTGGAGCATTCATATCCAATCGGATATTTTGAATAATATCGTTTTTCATATCTGCCTCCTTTTCGCCCATTATAAGAAAACAAGGGAGCATAATGCCCCCCTGTTTGTCAGCTTTTCTTCTGTTTTGACCAGTTATCAATTTTTTTCATTGCCTCTGAGTGCGAATCTCCGCACATCATATATGCAGATATTAATAAGTTTTTCAAGTCAGCATAATTTCCATTTTTCTTTGCTTCCAGATAAATTGGCTTATACTTCTCTGTAATCTGGCTCTTAATGTTTTCTTCCTTACACCATGCTTTTTCAGATCATCAATTTCGGCTTTGATCTTATCCCGGTCGTTAATTTTTCCAGTTTCATAAGCATTGTCCATCGCCGAATAAAAATCGCTGTACTTTGTCCAGTCACTTCCATTCTCCCATTTTTTCAGTTTGTAATAAATGTCGTTATCATCCATTTCGAACTGTATCTTTAAGGATATTTTCAACTGTGCTCTTTTCCATCTCTCCGGCTGCATATCTCTTTTTTAATTCGCTCATGATTCCAGAATCAATCTTATCTTCCTCCACATTTTTGTCAGAAAGTTCCTGCATAATCGAATTATATTCTTCTGTGTTTCCATCTAACAATGCATCAACACTTCTCTGATACTGCCTTGTGTTAGACCGGATAATTCCTCCCAGCCATTCCAGTTACCGCATGATATAGAGATTCGATATCACGTAAAACATTGAATCCCGGAATACCTGTGACTAATGACACTCCTCGTGCAGTTTCTTTTGCAACATCATAGAATGTATGTTTCTCTCTGTAATCCGGATCTGTAATATACTTCCGCATATTATTAGCTCCGGCATATAATTTTGAGATTCCCTGCATATCCAATCTGCTAATATCATATCCTTGGAAAATAGATACAATATCCTTTGCAAATGGGATCATCGAAATAGGATTCATATTATCCACGATATTTCCTTTGAGATTTTCAATATACTTGTCCCAGAATGTTTTATCATCATCTTCTAAATCTCTGGCAGCATCTATCACTGCAACGATTGCCGCATTCATTACCTGTGTGGCTGTGTATGCCGTTACCACTCTGCCAAGACGTTTTATTGATGATTTACTCTTTTTTTCAGAAGCATCACGCACCGCATTTATAAGTAAATTGTATGACTTTGTTGGTTCTGCCATAAATGCCGTTGCCATCTGTACTAATTTATCCTGACTACGCATAATCTGCGATCGATGAAGTACACTGTCCACAACCTGTGTCTGATCCACAATTTCATCAAAGCGGTTCGCAACCATTTTAATAAATTCCTTGGAATCATATTTTACATCCGGATGTTTATCTTTTATCTCTGCTTCACAGGCATTCCATAAATATCCCCATGTGACATCATCCCCAGCTGTGCAAGAATCATTGATTTTTCTACAATATTTTCTTTCAAGCTCTGCTGTCCGGTTATGACAGATTTCATGGACTGCCCTATAGATGTTTCAAAATATCCCCAAGATTTCCACTGTGTAATCGCGGAAGTGGGTGCCGATCACAATATCTACCTGCCCCTTTTTTGACTCCTTGATGTCTTTTTCTGCTGGCAGATGTCCGGAAACGGCAGAGAAGCTCCACCTTCACCGGAAATTCTTTCATACGCTGTACAAAGGTATTGTAATGCTGCTGGGCAAGAATGGTGGTA
>ENA-OQER01001002-OQER01001002.1-human-gut-metagenome-genome-assembly--contig:-NODE-1002-length-14648-cov-2.266717_pt1 | contig 14648 bp, 22 predicted proteins | sample MGYA00242797_ERZ504639 | MGnify/ENA primary metagenome ERZ504639 (study PRJEB26092, sample SAMD00036306) | human gut metagenome | host: Homo sapiens | study: EMG produced TPA metagenomics assembly of...
ATATGGATACAAGTGACGGGAAAAACATTCCAGATGCCAATTTTTATACAGGTATATCTTCTACTATCTTAAAACAAATATTTTATTTGCCTACAAATACAATTTTATTGTCCTGCCAGAAATTAATATCGTATTCCAGTTCAATATGCTTGGAGCGCCGCATTCTCCTTTGAGGAAACACAAACGCTCTTAAAACAAACCGGATATCCCCACGGAATAAGAGGTTTGCGATGTTCACTATGCTTCCATTCCTTTAAATAATCCATTATTTTTCTATACATCACTGCACCTCCATGAAATGTTTACTTTTGGCATATCAATTATTCATGTAAAAATCAACGTATTTTTCATTTGTTTTTACACTAAATTGCATGAATTATTTCTAAAATTATACATTATTTAACACGATTCCCCGTATTACGATCAAATAATTAAAAAAGAAACCGGGCATCCACGTTGTAAACATGAACTCCCGGTTCCACTTTTTTAGTTAAAATTTAAATACTGCTACTCCGTAAGGCGGCAGCTTATATCCGATCGAATAATCCCGTCCATCACAAGGCTTCTTTTCTGCCTTGTAAGACAGCGGACGCTTCGTATCTTCTGTGTCGGTTCCGCCAAACTGCGGATCTGCACTGTTTAATACCAGCTTATAGGTATGTCTGCCCGGCACACCTACCCGATAATCGTCACGCTCTACTGGTGTGAAACTGATCACGAAGAGCAGGTTATTCTTTCCATCCTTACTCTTTCGCACAAAGCTGAAAATACTGCGTTCATAGTCGTTGGCATTCATCCACTCAAATCCTGCCCAGGTCGTATCCTGCTCGTACAGGCATGGATTCTTACGGTACAAATGAAGCAATGCCTTTACCCAATCCTGCATATGTTTGTGTTTCGGATCATCCAGCAGGAACCAGTCCAGTTCGCGCTTCTCGCTCCACTCACGCTCCTGCGCGAATTCCTGTCCCATAAACAGAAGTTTTTTGCCGGAATGTCCCATCATGAATGCATAGCCAGCCATAAGGTTTTTAAACTTATCCCCTTCGAGTCCGGGCATCTTGTTGAGCATGGAGCATTTCAGGTGTACGACCTCATCATGGGATAATACCAGAATGTACTTCTCACTCTCATTGTAACTCATGGCAAAGGTCATCTTGTTGTGATTGTCCTTGCGGAAATACGGGTCAAGCTTCATATAGTCAAGGAAATCATGCATCCAGCCCATGTTCCACTTGTAGCTGAAATTAAGTCCGTCATCCTCTACCGTACCCGTCACTTTCGGCCATGCCGTTGATTCCTCCGCAATCATCACAGACCCCGGATTTCTTCCGAGAATCAGCGTATTGATATGCTTGAAAAACTCAATGGCTTCCAGATTTTTATTTCCACCATAAATATTCGGAACCCACTGTCCATCTTCCTTCCCGTAATCCAGATACAGCATGGATGCAACTGCATCCACACGAAGTCCGTCTACGTGATAATTCTCAATCCACATCAGCGCACTTCCGATCAGAAAGTTCTTGACCTCATTCTTTCCATAATCAAAGATTTTGGTTCCCCAGTCCGGATGCTCTCCTTTGCGCGGGTCTGCGTATTCATAGGTTGCGGTACCATCAAACTCTGCAAGTCCATGCGCATCTTTTGGAAAATGCGCCGGTACCCAGTCAAGGATCACACCAATCCTGTTCTTATGGCATTCGTTGACCAGATGTGCAAAATCCTCCGGTGTTCCATAACGGGAAGTCGGTGCATAATATCCCGTTACCTGATATCCCCAGGAACCATCGTATGGATACTCGGAAATTCCCATCAGCTCGATATGTATATCCCATGTCTTTCACATAAGGAATCAAGGTCTTTGCCAGATCCCGATAAGAATAAAATCCATCATCCTCACGCCCCGGATGCCGCATCCAGGAACCCGGATGTACCTCATAAATTGCCATCGGCTGCTCATATACTTCCTCTTTGGAAAGTTTTTTTCTGGCATTCATCCATTCCGTATCGGACCAGAGAATTGGAAATATCTGTGACAATGGAAGCGGTCTCCGGACGCAGCTGTGCATAGTTTGCATAAGGATCTGCTTTGTACAGCTTTCTTCCGTCCTGTGCGATAATCAGGAACTTATACATACAGCCAATCTGGACACCCGGTACGAACAGTTCGTATACCCCCATCGTCTCCGGTGTCACACGTTTCATCTCATGGGACGTTTCATTCCAGCCGTTAAATTCCCCAATCACGTATACACGGTCCGCATGCGGTGCCCAGACATCGAAGCATACTCCCTCTTCTCCTTCAATTGTCATTTTGTGAGCACCCATTTTGCGATAAATATCATAATGTGTTGCCTGTCCAAACAGGTAACAATCCATCTCTGTAAAATTACTCATAAATACCCTCCCTGTCTTCTCTTATCTATCTTACTCGAAATCCTTTTCCGTTAGTACAATTCTGTCATCATCCGTATAACGGCTGGCGGTCAGAATACTGATAGCTTTCTTTAACCCTCCATGTGCCTCCCGATGAATTGCTTCATCACAATGTCTTTCACCTCTGTCAGGGTTGTCGCCTGATCCAGTCTCTGAATATTGCTGATCCGGTTATACAATGCCAGAACCGCCATATCATCAATTTGTATCCAAGTTCCCTGGAATAAGAACGTGCAAACGTAACCAGCTCGTCATTCGTAAAAATCGGAACAGAAATCTGTTCACTGAATTTTTTGGCAAATGTTTCATTCTGCGCAAATAATCTCTTGATGCCCTTGGATGTGTCTTCGAGTATAACGAAAAGACCACTCTCATCTGCGTCCAGCAATCCGGATAACTCCGACACGGTCTTTTCTCCATATCTCCTGCCTGTTCAATAATCAGGCATCCTCCTGCCACCTTATCCAGCAGCCCGCCGACATTTTTCTGGTTTAATGCTTCCGCATGGATCTTTCCAATCTTTCCATCCAAAACCCCGGTCTCCTGCTGCAGGACTTTGATCATGCTGGTGGCAAGTGTTGTTTTTCCACTTCCCTGTCCGCCTTTAATTACGAGATTCCCCCTCGATGCAGTTTCCTTATTTTTCAGATGGGACGAAGCAACTGTCAACGCTTTGCAGAGCTGATCCTCCATGCCCTTCACCGGCATAAAATACGAAAAAATCGCTTTCTGTTCATCGGTCAGTTCTACAAGCGGGATATTCTGTTTTTCCTCTTTTCCCAGATCCACCGGTGTGTCTACCTGTGGGATATGTATGTTTTTCCTTCCAGGAAGAGCGATCTGTTTTTCTTCTTACAAAAGCAAACTCTTCTTCCCTCTCCTGTGCAAGTGTTGGTTTCTGTGGCAGATCCTCGATCGGAACCTCCTCAAAATCCTTTTTCTTTGTTTTCTGTTTCTGTTTCCATTTCTTCTACACCACGATTCTCATTTAAGTTTTGGTCATCTTCTGTCACATCGGATGTCTCTTCTGCCGGTTTCTGTGCGGCAGCTTCCGTCTTTTTTTTCTGCTGGGAACGTACCATTTCTTCTAAGGATACTCCCTCTGGCCAAAGTTCTTCGGCATCTGTATCCATGACTGGCTGTTCCTCTTTTTTGTTCTCTTCCTCTTCTTCCTTTCGTTCTTTTGGATCATCCGCTTCCGGCGGTGTTTCCCTTTCCGGTTCCTGTAGCGGTGTTTCCGTCGTTTCCGCCACAATATCCGCCTTCTCTGCCAGTACCGCATCCAGTTTTGGCAATACTCCTGTCAGGCGGTCCATAATATCGCCTGCCTCCTGCAGTGCACGTGCTTTTGCGGATTCGAGTTTCCGCTTTCTGGCATCTTCTAGTGCAGCTTCCGCAGCCTTGCGCATTTTCTCCCACTCACTCAGCACTTCCTCAATTGTCATCTGGCCTGTGATCTGATGCTCAATCATATTTTTCTCATTTGTCATCATGCTCATCTGACCATCGGAGTCTTCTCCCAACAACTCTTTGAAATTTGTCTTGAGTGAACCATCAATCTCCTCATCTGTCTCAATGTGCCGTGTATTCTGTTCCGGCTGTGCCTCAGGCTTTTCTTCCTCCATCTGCATTTTCAGATAAGGGACATCTTCCACCATACGATTGATATTGTCCAGCGTATCCGTGACGGTTTCTTTTTCGGTTGCATCCATGATCTGCTGCATACCCTTTGCAATTTCCGCCTGAAGATTGACGGTATTAAACCGTTCTGTGTTTACTTCTACTTTTGGAATTGCGACCGGATCATGCACGGTCTCCCCGGCACGCGCCATCTCCTCCACATCAATGTGTGTCAAACCTGCTCTGTCATCTTTTGCCTGACAAAACGACCGATACTTTTCTTCCTGTGTTTTTGTCAATGGCTGATACAGCATTTTCAGTTCCAATGCACGCTCTACATATGGCCCGTCTCCAAACCAGAGAACCAGCTCATCACATGCATCAATACACTTCTCACTCATCCTGCTTTGTGATACAGATAAGCAAGCTCATATGCCCACTCTTCCGTGTATTCCTGTTCCTTGAGTTCTTCAAGAATCGGTATCAGTTCTTCATAAGAAGCCCCCTGTGCCTTCTGTATATCATAGCGAAGCACATATTTAAGGGTGTCATGAGGCGCAATCTCCACAAACTCATCGTAATAATCCTGTGCCGCCTGAAAATCTTTCATCTTGACCGCCACTTCCGCAAGACGGTAAATAATCATTCTTCCGATCGGCGAGCGATCATATGCCATCAGCAAAACTTCCCGGCTCTCCTCATAACGCTGTACTTTTTCGTACACTTCCCCAGCTTTTACCAGACCATTTACATTTTTAACCTTATTCCAATTGATGGTATCTGCAATATCTGCTGCCTCATCGTATTTCTCTTCCGCATAGCGGGATTTCATCTGATCAAGCTTCAGATTATATTCGTATTTGTCCAATTGTTATCTCCTTAAGTATCCCCAAACAGGTCTATCTGTCTATTTTCAAGTATACCATAGGCGGCAATTAGTGTCAAAAAATAATCCGAAAAAAAGAGCTGCACACAAACGCGTACAGCCCTTGAAATTACTGGTTTTTCTTTGTTTCGTCTTTCTTCCCGGAATCTTTTAAAGTTCTCTTTTTCTTTTGTTTTTCCCCGTAATATATGATCGCACCGGTTGCCTCATTCACACCGGCCGCCTCCACATATGCCTCCGTTACGGTTGTAAGATTTTTCTTTCGTATGCTGTGGTTTACCAGTCTGCGGATAATATAGTAAATCATCGCAAACACCGGAACTCCAAGCAGCATTCCCAGGAATCCAAACAGTCCGCCTCCGATCAGAATCGAAAACATTACCCAGAACGCGGATAATCCGGTGGAATCACCTAAAATCTTCGGTCCGATAATATTTCCATCCACCTGCTGCAGAACGATAATAAATATCAGCAGATACAACGCATGCAGCGGACTCTGGATCACAACCAGAAGAAGTGACGGAATCGCACCGATAAACGGTCCAAACACCGGAATGACATTGGTTACTCCAATGATAACCGCAACCAGTATCGTATCCGGAATATGCAGGATCAGACATCCAAAATAACAGATTACTCCGATGATGGCAGAATCTATAATCTTTCCAATGATGAAACCACCAAATACTTCATCTGCCTTGTGGAAAACTTCGATAATAATGTTTCCATGTTTCGGTTTAAAGATCGCATACACAATCTTTTTGCTCTGTCCCACCAGGCTTTCTTTAATGGATAAGACATAAACAACGACAATGATCCCAATGATGAAGTTTAATATGGATTTGACCATCGTGATTACGCCGGAAGTAATCTGCAGCAGATATTGCTGCATCTGTGGCAGCAGATCCTTCGTTGCCCAGTTTTCCACCTGATCCGTCAGTTTTGTCAGCATATCACTGATGGTATCTGTCACTCCATAGGCTCCGAGTTTTCCACTTTTCACCATATGGATCAGGCTCTCCACATTACCAGGCAGTGCTTCCACCAGCCCGGTAACACTTGATACCACCGAAGGAACAATTGCCGCAATCAAAAGTACCAGAATCACCAGAAGAAACAGGATTGCCCCGGCAATGGACAATCCACGTGCCACTTTAGCCGCTGATTTTTCTGATTTCATTTTCTTTTTCAGAAACGGCAGCCAGTGCCGCTCCTGAAATTTCATAACCGGGTTAAGCAGATAAGCAAGTCCCAGTCCGATAATAATCGGCTGCAATGCACCTGTAATCAGATGCCAGGTATCTGCAACCCCCTTGTACCGGAGCACCAGGAAGAAAAATACGGTACAACAGGCAAAGGTGAGAAATACCATCAATCCGATTTTAATCAGAAGAACCGTCTGACGCATGCCATCCTCACTCTGTTTGATCTGTTCCATCTGTTTTTGTTTTTCCACGTCTGTCATACAAGATCTCCTATCCGCGGTAATAATTGATCAGGCAGCCTTTGAGAATAATATCTTTCTCATCCGGTGTCAGTTCTCCCATACGCAGGGTAAATGGCTTTAAAGCACCATCTTACCACATATGCCTCAAATTCTGTTTTTCCGTCTGCGATCGCCTCACGGATCTTTGGAACAAACAGGTAATCCAGATTGTGGAACGGAAGCTCTCCCTGATCAATAACAAACGGGATCATACCCCAGTTAATCAGGTTGGAACGGTATCTCTTGGTCGCATATTCATTTGCAATGTTTGCCCATCCGCCAAGTACCTTCTGGCAGGAAGCCGCCTGCTCACGCGCAGAACCGTCTCCCGGTTTTACTGCAAAAATCGTACTTCCGAAACCAACGTTTGAGCGGTTGACATCGGAGAACGTTGCACGGATGGTATCCATAACCGGATGAATCTCCGGAAGTGCATCCCCCGGACAGGTATCTGCCTCGACAGCCTTCTGTGCCTTCTGTACTTCCTTGGCACGTCCAACATATTCCGGATCCTTTCTGGAAAGTGCAAACTCTGCCAGTCCCAGTGGGTTGGAACGGAAAGAGGATGTCTCACCGGAAGGAATCAGCTCGTCCGTTGTGGTCACCGGATCGTGAATCTCGGAAACAACTTTCAGCACAAGATTCTCCGGAAGCGGCTCATAGCCGGCCAGTCCTTAATATTTGGTCCAAACTGGATCTCTACGTTCGGATCTGCCACACCCTTACTGTCAAATACACGGTTTTCATAAATGGTCTTATCAAAGAAGTATTTCGGCTTGCTGTAGTTTACATCAATATCGGTAGCTGCGGTAAGGAATCCCTTATTTGCAGCGGTTGCAGCGATAGAACGCGCATCCATCAGTGCTACGGAAGCAACCTGTCCGTTCTGTACCTTAGAGCCCTCACGGTTCGGGAAGTTACGTGTAGAATGACGGATGGAAAATGCATTATTTGCAGGAGTATCTCCGGCACCAAAGCACGGTCCGCAGAATGCAGTCTTGACAATGGCACCTGTCTCCAACAGATTGGCAACGGCACCGTTCTTAACCAGTTCCATATAAATCGGAGTAGACGCCGGGTATACGCTCAACGTAAACTCGTCCGCTCCAATGGAAGAACCCTTTAAGATATCTGCTGCATCGCAGATATTTTCAAATCCACCACCAGCACATCCGGCAATGATACCCTGATCTACATACAGTCTTCCGTTCTTTACTTTGCTCTTTAAGTCAAGGTCTACTTTTCCATCAAAACTTACCTGTGCACGCTTCTCACAGTCATCGAGAATATCCATCAGGTTTGCATTTAATTCCTCGATCGTGTATGTATTGCTTGGATGGAACGGCATGGCGATCATTGGCTTAATCTCGCTTAAATCAAGTTCGATAAAGCTGTCATAGTATGCAGTTTCTCCCGGATTCAGTTCCTCGAAATCTCCGGTTCTTCCGTGAATCTCATAGAATTCCTTCACCTGGTCATCGGTTCTCCAGATAGAGGACAGACAAGTGGTCTCTGTTGTCATAACATCAACACCGATACGGTAATCAACACTCAGATTGGATACGCCCGGTCCGACAAACTCCATCACTTTATTTTTTACAAATCCGTTGGCAAATACTTCACCGATAATGGCAAGTGCGATATCCTGCGGTCCGACACCCTTCTGCGGGGTACCTGTCAGGTAAATGCCGACAACTCCCGGCATATCAATATCGTAAGTCTTATTCAAAAGCTGCTTTACAAGCTCCGGACCACCTTCTCCAATTGCCATGGTTCCCAGTGCTCCGTAACGGGTATGGGAGTCTGATCCAAGGATCATCTTCCGCCGCCTGCAAGCATTTCTCTTGCAAACTGGTGAATAACTGCCTGATGAGGAGGAACATAGATTCCACCGTATTTCTTTGCACATGTCAGTCCAAACATATGGTCATCTTCGTTGATGGTTCCACCGACTGCACACAGACTGTTGTGACAGTTGGTGAGTACATAAGGAATCGGGAACTTCTCAAGACCTGATGCTCTGGCGGTCTGGATGATGCCGACAAATGTAATATCGTGGGAAGTCAGCTTATCAAATTTGATCTGCAGTTTTTCCATGTTGCCAGATGTATTGTGGTTCTTTAAAATTCCATATGCAATGGTTTGTTTCTTTGCATCTTCCGGTGTAACAGTCTTTCCTGTCTTTGCATTGACAGCAGATGCCGCTTCCGGTGAATTAATGACAACATCCCTGCCGTTGACCAGGTATGCGCCGTTCTCATATAACTTCATAGTTTCCTCCTTGTTTTCGAAATCATAGTTAATGATAATTATATAATAAAATGTATTTTTATGCAACGACTGCAAACGTAATGGATGCCGCAAACAGATCGCCGTCTACCAGGATTGCAAACTCACCGCCCATCAGCTGTGTAAGATTCTTTGCAATGGACAGTCCAAGACCGCTTCCCTCTGTCGTGCGGGATTCCTCTCCCCTCACAAAACGCTCCGTCAGGTCTTTCCTCGCCGCTCCCTGTTCCGGCAGCGGATTTTTCGAAATATTTTTGATACGGAAAACCGCATTGTTCTCCTCTACTTCCAGATCTACATAAACCCGGGTATTTTCGAGTGCATATTTTGCCGCATTGGTATACAGATTTTCAATTGCACGGTAGAGCTGCCGTCCGTCTGCCCGGATCATCACTGAATTGTGCGGCAGTTTCGTCACAATGGTCAGCCCACGTGCCTCAAAACGTTCATTGAACTCACCACCCGTCTGGTACAGCAGTTCTACCAGATCAATGGTCTGCATATCCAGCTGGATATTTCCGGAACTGATCTTTGATGCTTCGACCAGATCCTCCGTCAGCTGTTTCAGCCGCTGGGATTTTTCATCCAGAACCCGGATATAATTACGTGCATTTTCGTTTTCCAGGTTTCACGTTTGAGCAGATCCACATAATTGACAATGGAAGTAAGCGGTGTTTTGATATCATGGGAAACATTCGTGATCAGTCTGCCTTCATCCGTTCATTCCGGATCCGCTCCTGAATGCTTCGCTCAGCCCTGCACGGATATTATTCACAGAAGCTGCAATGCCTCTTTCCTGTCCGTGAAACTGCTCCACATCCAGTGTTGTATCCAGTGCCCCTGCCGCAATTTTTTCAATTGCATGCTGGATCTCATATCTTTCGCGCGCCTTACGCGTACACAGTCTGGGATTCTGTCCGGAGATAAACACCCGTCTAAGGAAGCTTCCTGCCTGATAGATCAGACTGTATGTCAGAAGGGTATTGTTTTTGACCCGCCGGACAATGCTCATATAAACAGCAGGAATACAACATCGACCAGATACCCGACTGTTCCGACCGCTACCATCAGTCCGGACAGTTCAAACTGGATGTCATGGAGATTTCTCCCCAAAAAGAGCACAAGATAAATGAATGCCACAAAAAGCACCATCTGGATATCCGTATAAATTTTATCGATCCAGGTCAGGTAAATGGTTGCATCCTCCTCCGACCGGCGCCCTGCAACACCTGTCAGATAGGCAAGAAATACAAAGCTTCCGACCATGCCGATCACCATAAACAGGCTGAGAATCCTCAGCCCTCCGATATGTCTGCGCAGATTGTATCCGATCCCATAGATTCCGCAAAGCATCATAATCAGGAACATCTGATGCATGACAATGCTGCGCCCTTTTTTCCGCTGGAGAATTCTTTCATAGACAGCTACGCCCCCGCTTCGATTTTATAGCCGACACCCCAGACCACTTTCAGATACCGCGGTTCTTTCGGATTGATTTCGATTTTTTCCCGGATATGCCGGATGTGGACAGCAACTGTATTGTCAGCGCCAATTGCTTCTTCATTCCAGATTTCCTCATAAATCTGACTGATGGAAAATACTTTTCCTTTATTTTTCATTAAAAGCAGAAGGATGTTGTATTCGATCGGAGTCAGTTTGACCTCTTCCCCATCTACCGTAACTTTTTTTTAATTCATCGTTAATAACCAGACCGCCGGCTTCATAAACGGCATCACCGGAAGAGGTGCTCGAAAGTGTGGTATAACGCCGCAGCTGTGACTTCACACGGGCAACCAGTTCCAGCGGATTAAACGGCTTGGTCACATAATCGTCCGCCCCCACGTTCAGCCCCAGAATCTTATCCGCATCTTCTGTCTTGGCAGACAGGATGATAATGGGAATGCTGCTTGTTTTACGTGCCTGGAATGTCGCACGGATTCCATCCAGTTTCGGCATCATCACATCGATCACCATCAGATCAATTTTCTTTGTGCGAAGCTATCCAGAGCCTGTTCCCCGTCATATGCTTTTACTACCTGGTATCCTTCCTGAATCAGGTAAATCTCAATTGCGTCTACAATTTCCTTGTCATCATCACACACCAGAATCGTCATGCGGATGTCCTCCTATCAGGTTCTTGATCTTGTTCTGAAAGCCGGCGGATTTTTCTTTTTCTTCTGCTGCTTCCTGTTCTTCCTGTTCATCTTTCCACTTAAAATAATCAGCATCCAGATTCACACGCAGTTGTTCTTCCAGCTGCTTTAACTCTTCATCGTCATCTTCTACCGTAACCGGTGCCGGAATCTCCGGCTTCGGCGACAGCTTCTTTGGTTTTTCCACCGGCTTTTCCACCGGCTTTTCTACTGGTTCTTCCGCAAGGTCTTCTACCGGTTCTTCCGGTACGGAAAGTCCAAGCTTATCCAGATATTCCTGGTTAATCTTAATATCGGTCTGCCGGTTTGCGTAAATTGCTTTTTCTTCCCGCTTCTCCTGCTCGTACTCCGGTCTTCCTTCCATCTTTTCCTTCTCAATCTCGCGGTTTCGCTCCTCGATGATCTTTAAGTACTTTTCGGTATCAACCAGATCCTGCAGCTGTCCTTTGAGTTCGGACTTGTTGGTTCTTAATGTCTTTTCTTCTTTTTCCATCTGTTCTTTAATTTCCTGATAGATGCACCGACCTTTTTGTCTGCCTCCTGCATGATATCCTGCATACGGTTTAACGTTTCATCCATATACATGACAGATGCCGCATAAATGTCCTCTGCCTTACGGCTTGCATCCCAGATGATCTGATCTCCCTTTTTATGGAAATCGCGCTCTGCCTTGTCACGGCTTCGAATGGTCAGCTCGTATTCATCCATAATCTGATAAATACAGGTATTTAATTCTGCCAGCAGATCAATCACCTGCTGCTTATCTATGATAACTTTACTCGGCTCTTTCGGATACGGCTCACTCTTCGACAGCAAAACGTGAAGACTGCGCAGTACCTTTTCCGTATTGTCCTGTGCTCCCATGTGTCCTGATTCCTTCCATAATAGATAATTCCGTACTTTCTATTATAATCAATCCCCCTATAATACGCAATATTTTAGATTCTTAGGTTTTTCTAAATTTTATTACACAAAACTTTATTTTTTACAGACACAAGGTTATAATAATTTTTTGAAAATGAACCTGTTTAATAAAGGATATATACTATGAATATCGTCAAAACTTACGGAAATTATATTAAAAAATATGCCGGCACCCACCCGGCAGTTCCCGCAAAATGATTGACATCGGATTACATCTCGAACAGTTCCGGACTGAACATTTTGCAGAAAAAACAATGCCGAAAGCATATCAGAAGCTGAATACGCTCGGCGTAAAAAATACGCTTCATGCGCTGGAATACCCGGAATCCACGGTCTGGTGCAATCTGTTTGCACCCGTGGAAATTTTCCAGTGCTTCGGACTCAGTGCGCTTTCCATGGAATGTCTTTCCTCGTTTCTCTCAGGATTTACGTGTGAAGACTATTTTATCGACGCGCAGAAAGCCGGGGAATTGCCTCCACGCTCTGTTCCTATCACAAAGATTTTATCGGTGCCGTAGACTCCGGAATTATTTCACCTGCCAGACTCGGTGTGACAACTTCCATGATTTGTGACGGCAATATTAACACATTCCGCTATGTCAGCCGGCACACGGATCTTGACACTTATGTGATCGATGTGCCGGACAGCTGTTCTCCGGAAGCCGTGGAATATGTGACCATGCAGCTGAAAGAACTGATTCAGAAACTGGAAGCACTGACCGGAAAACGTCTGTCCATGGATGACCTGTCGGAAACACTTGCCCGCGAAAACCAGTCGAAAGCTTATTACAAAGAGTTTTTAAAACTGCAGGCAGAGCGCTATTATCCATCGACACTGACTCTGCAGATGTACATGCTTTTTGCCACCCACTTAAACATCGGAACACCGGAAACACTTGATCTGTTCCGCAGTTTTGCCGAGGATATCAAACAATATCCAAAATATGACGGCACCCGGATTGTGTGGGTACATCTGCTTCCTTTTTATCAGGAAACACTCAAACACTATTTTAACCTGAACAGAGATTACCAGATCCAGTGTACCGAAATGAACCTGGATTACATGGACGAACTGGATACCACCCACCCACTGAAAGCACTTGCCACTAAAATGCTAAACAATCTCTATAACGGTCCATACGAAAAAAAAGCAAATATGCTCGTAAAACTGGCAAAAGAAATGCATGCCGATGGCGTCATTAACTTCTGCCACTGGGGCTGTAAGCAATCTGCCGGCGGAGTATTCCAGCTTCGCGAAACACTCAAGGCCGCGGATATTCCACTGCTCGTTCTGGATGGCGATGCATGGACCGCCGGAACAGCCATGACGGACAGATCAAAACCCGTCTGGAAGCTTTTCTGGAAATTCTGGATAAAGAGAGGAATTCATCATGTTAGGTTATGTATGTAAATATACCCCCATGGAATTATTTGAAGCCATGGACACGGAAATCACACGTCTGGAACCATCCGTTACGGATTTTAACCACGCGGACACCCTGATGCACGCCAACATCTGTTCCTATACCAAGGCCGTGCTGGAAGATGTGATGGAACATGACTATGAGGGTGTCATTCTGACTACCTGCTGCGACAGCATCCGGCGTCTGTATGACACATTAAAAAGCCAGTTCCCGGATAAATTTTTCTTTTTGCTGGATATTCCCCGCAATTTAATGATTTCGCAGTAGCACTCTATGAGCGCCAGTTAAAACAAATGCTCACGGAGTACGAGGCTTTCTCCGGAAAAACACTGGATCTGAAACGTTTTGTTCCATGATGCAGAACAAAGCAGCTCTGAAAAAACAGGAAAACACCCGCATGTCTTCCAGTGCAGTGTCCGAAAAAGGAAACGGACAGAAACTCAATATCGGAATCATGGGTGCCCGATGCAACAATGAAATCCGTCAGCTGCTTGTCGACCGCGGTGCCAATCTGCTGTTTGATTTAACATGCACCGGACTTGCACGTGATTTTCCATTACAGAGGATCAGGTCCTGCATTCTTATGCTGCCGCGCTGCTAAACCAGATTCCATGCATGCGCATGTTAAAAGCAGCGAACCGTGAACATTTTCTTGACGGTTTTACCGACCGCCTGGATGGAATTATATATCATACCGTCAAATTCTGTGACTCTTATTCTTATGAGTATGCGGATTTCCGCCAGCGGCTGGATCTGCCGATTCTGCTGGTAGAAACCGATTCCACCAGACAATGTGCCGGACAGGTCCGGACCCGTGTGGAAGCCTTTATGGAAGAATTGAAAATGAAAAAAGGATTGTCTGACCGGGGAAAAACAAATGATAAAAAGAAAGGGTGATACAGTGTATACATTAGGAATTGACAGCGGCTCTACCTCTACAAACACCGTAATCTTAGACGAAAACAGACAGATCAAAGCATTTCAGTTGTCCGCACCGGAGCCAAATCTTCCCAGAGTGCAGATGCCGCACTGGCAGACGTTCTGAAAAAGGCCGGACTTAACCGGGAAGATATTTCCCTGATTGTATCCACCGGTTATGGTCGTGTCAGCATTCCATTTGCGGACAAAAATGTAACCGAAATCAGCTGCCACGGAAAAGGTGCGCATCTTCTCTTCCCGGACGTTCACACGATCCTCGATATCGGCGGTCAGGATAGCAAAGCCATCCGGCTGAATGACAATGGAGAAGTTGCCGATTTTGTCATGAATGATAAATGTGCCGCCGGAACCGGCCGCTTTCTGGAATGATGGCGCGCTCCCTGGAAATCAGTATCGACGAACTTGGTCCGGTATCCCTGCAGTCCAAAGAAAATATTGAAATCAGCAGTATGTGCAGTGTTTTTGCTGAATCGGAAGTTATCTCCCTG
>ENA-OQER01001003-OQER01001003.1-human-gut-metagenome-genome-assembly--contig:-NODE-1003-length-14642-cov-2.525181_pt1 | contig 14642 bp, 21 predicted proteins | sample MGYA00242797_ERZ504639 | MGnify/ENA primary metagenome ERZ504639 (study PRJEB26092, sample SAMD00036306) | human gut metagenome | host: Homo sapiens | study: EMG produced TPA metagenomics assembly of...
GCTTTGGCAGTCTCAGATCCGACGCTGACCGTACAGGCGTATACCGTTAATCCTCAAACAGAGCGGGTGAAAATGTACTGGCAAAAAGCCAATGGCGAAGCGTGGGGAACTTTACATGCTCTGCTGGCGGATATGAATAGTCAGGGTCAGGTGCAGATGGCGATGAACGGCGGCATCTATGATGAAAGCTATGCGCCGCTCGGTTTGAACATCGAAAACGGTCAGCAGAAGGTGGCGTTAAATCTCGCTTCAGGTGAAGGGAATTTCTTTATCCGTCCTGGCGGCGTGTTTTATGTCGCGGGAGATAAAGTCGGCATCGTTCGTCTGGATGCCTTCAAAACCAGTAAAGAGATTTCAGTTGCGGTGCAGTCAGGGCCAATGTTGATGGAAACAGTGTAATTAATCCGCGTATTCATCCAACGTCGCCTCACGTAAAATTCGTAACGGTGTTGGGATTAATAAACATGGGAATGCCGTGTTTTTGTTGAGCCAGCAGGCGACAAATTTTTATGATTTTGCCTGTTATGCCAAAGCGAAACTGAACGTTGAGCAGCTGCTTTATCTTGATGGCACGATTTCACATATGTATATGAAAGGCGGGGCAATCCCGTGGCAACGCTATCCTTTTGTCACCATGATTTCCGTAGAGCGGAAAGGTTAAAACGATAGTTTTGTGTCAGATACTGAAGATGGCGCAGATGCCGATGCGGCGTAAACGCCCTATCCGGCCTACATGACGTTGCAATTTATTGAATATGAATGATTTTTTAGGCCAAATAAGGTGCGCAGCACCGCATCCGGCAACGTTACACCGACTCCAGCCGGGCGTATGCCGCCACCAGCCATTTAATACCCTGGCCCTGGAATGCCACCTGCAAACGGCTATGCTCGCCGCTGCCTTCCATATTGACGATGGTGCCTTCACCAAACTTAGCGTGGCGTACACGCTGACCGAGCTTGTAGCCGCTGTCGTTCTCGACATCGGCGTCCCCATCCGTTGATGCTGACCGGACGACTTACCGTAGCGCGCAGGCGCACCTCTTCCACACACTCTTCCGGCAGCTCGCCGATAAAGCGCGACGGGCGATGGTAAACCTCTTTACCATACAGACGGCGGGTTTCCGCGTAGGTCAGCGTCAGTTTCTGCATCGCGCGGGTTACACCAACGTAGGCCAGACGGCGTTCTTCTTCCAGACGCCCGCCTTCATCCAGCGACATCTGGCTTGGGAACATACCCTCTTCCATACCGACAATAAACACCTGCGGGAACTCCAGGCCTTTCGCCGAGTGCAGCGTCATCAACTGCACTGCATCCTGCCAGGTATCCGCCTGCCCCTCGCCCGCTTCCAGCGCCGCATGGGAGAGGAATGCCTGCAGCGGCATTAAATCTTCATCTTCTTCGTTGTAGCTGAACTGGCGCGTTGCCGTCACCAGTTCCTCTAAGTTTTCGATACGCGTCTGGCCTTTTTCGCCCTTCTCCTGCTCGTACATGGTGCGCAGGCCGGAGTCTTTAATTACCCGGTCAGTCTGTACATGCAGCGGCATATCGGCAGTTTCTTGCGCTAAGGCATCGATTAATTCCATAAATCGCTGCAAGGCGCTGGCAGCTCGCCCGGCGAGGGCTTTTTCCTGCAACAGTTCACGACATGCCTGCCAGAGTGTTAACTGGCGATCGCGCGATGTCTGACGTACCACGTCCAGCGTCCGGTCACCAATACCCCGCGTTGGCGTATTCACCACGCGCTCAAACGCCGCGTCGTCGTTACGGTTGGCAATCAGACGCAGATACGAGAGCGCGTCTTTGATTTCCTGGCGTTCGAAGAAGCGCATCCCGCCGTAAATACGGTACGGCATACTGGCCTGCAACAGTGCTTCTTCCAGTACACGCGACTGGGCGTTACTGCGGTAGAGAATGGCGCACTCGGCAAGCGCCCCGCCGTTGTCCTGCCAGGTTTTGATGCGGTTAACCACAAAACGCGCTTCATCGAGTTCGTTAAAAGCGCAATAGAGGGAAATAGGCTCACCGTCCGCGCCATCGGTCCACAGTTTTTTACCCAGACGCCCGTTATTGTTTTCAATCAGGCGTTAGCGCGCTCAGAATATTGCTGGTAGAGCGGTAGTTTTGCTCCAGACGAATAGTTTCGGCACCGGGGAAATCATTAAGGAAACGCTGAATATTCTCCACCTGCGCCCCGCGCCAGCCGTAGATTGACTGGTCGTCATCACCGACGATCATCACTTTGCCGGTGTCGCCCGCCAGCAGGCGGATCCACGCGTACTGAATGTTGTTGGTATCCTGGAATTCGTCCACCAGGATATTGGTAAAACGTTCGCGGTAGTGTTGTAGGATATGCGGCTTGTTAAGCCACAGTTCGTGAGCGCGCAGCAGCAGCTCGGCGAAGTCCACCAGGCCCGCGCGGTCACACGCTTCCTGATACGCCTGATACACCTTCTGCCAGGTCTGCTCCACCGGATTACCGTAGCTTTGAATATGATGCGGACGCAGGCCTTCATCTTTCTGGCTGTTGATGTACCACATTGCCTGGCGCGGCGGCCACTGCTTCTCGTCGAGGTTCATGGCTTTGATCAGACGCTTAAGCAGGCGCAGCTGGTCCTCGCTATCGAGGATCTGGAAATCCTGCGGCAGATTGGCGTCCATATGGTGCGCACGCAGCAGGCGGTGCGCCAGCCCGTGGAAGGTGCCGACCCACATGCCGCCCTGGCTGGTGCCCATCAGTTGCCCGATACGATGACGCATCTCCGCCGCCGCTTTGTTGGTAAACGTCACCGCCATAATCGAGTATGGCGAGCAGTTTTCCACGCTCATCAGCCAGGCGATACGATGCACCAGTACGCGCGTCTTACCACTGCCCGCGCCCGCCAGCACCAGAAGGTTGCTGCGTGGCGCGGCCACCGCTTCGCGCTGTTTGTCATTAAGGCTGTCGAGCAGGTAAGAAACGTCCATTGGCACCGCCGCGTAAAAATAGGTTGGGCGGAGAAGCGCAACGCCCTCCGCCAAAAAGCTGGGTATATATACAGATTTGCTGATTATATCAGCGAGGTCAGAGATGCCAACCGGGAAATTTCCAGATGCGGCAGTAAACGGCTGTCCCAGGTTTGCATCAGATCGCCATTTTCCGGTCTGATCCAACAAGCCTGCATTCCGCTGCGAATTGCCCCACCCACGTCAGTGGTGAGATCGTCCCCAACATGTAAGATCTCGCCGATCGGCACGTTGAGTTTTTCCGCAGCCAAAAAGTACATATCGCTGAACGGTTTTGAGCGCCCGTGCGGGCCAGCGCGCAGCACAAACTCAAAATAATCCCCCAAACCAAACAGTTCCGGCTGGGCGTTACCGTTGGTGATCGCCACCAGCGGCCATTTCTTCGCCAGCTGTTTTAAGGTGTCGTGAGTTTGCTGCGGGACGTCGATTCGGCTGCGCCATTTGGCAAGTTAATCATTGCTGCGTGTGCGCCTGCACTGGCTTCTTCGGCACTCAGCCCGGCGTCGAGCATCGCTTGTTCAATCGAACGAAAACGCCAACGCGTCACGTCGTGATAAATCTCGGGTTCCGCTTCCCGTACCGCCTGGCGCAGGCGTTGCAGATCTTCATTCTGGAAGCTGCGCAGCGCCGGATGATAATTTGCACAAAGGTAAGCGCCTCTCGCTCGGTGCGCAAAATCACCGGACGGTTATCGTAAAGGGTATCATCCAGGTCAAAGGTGAGCGCCGAGATGCGCCCCAAAGGCCGGTAAAAACGCATTATTTCCCCCGTTTGGCGCGTGGATGCGCCGCATCGTACACCGAGGCAAGGTGTTGAAAATCAAGATGAGTATAGATTTGCGTGGTGGAGAGGTTGGCATGACCCAGCAGCTCCTGCACACCACGAAGATCGCCGCTCGACTCCAGCATATGCGTAGCGAACGAGTGACGTAATTTATGTGGGTGAACGTGATTATTCAGCCTTGTTTTATGCCCATTCGGCAAAGCGTTTCTGCACATTACGCGCGGAGATACGCTTGCCCAGTTTCGACAGAAAAAGCGCGTCGTCTTCGCTACCAAACAGGTCGCGCAAATCAAGCCAGTGCTCAATCCACGCCACAGCGTTGCGACCAATCGGCAGGCGGCGCTCTTTGCTGCCTTTCCCCATTACCCACACTTCACCAGACTCCAGGTCGAGGTGTTTGATATCCAGCCCCACCAGCTCGGAAAGACGCAGACCCGCGCCGTACATCACTTCCAGCATTGCACGGTCGCGTACAGCGAGGGGATCGTTGATATCAATATCCAGCAGCCGATTCATATCTCGACGTCGATGTTTTTCGGCAGATGACGCGGCGCTTTCGGTGCCGAAACTCCTTTCGCCGGGTTAGCTTTGAGTTCGTTCTGGCTGACCAGCCAGTCAAAAAAGCTACGTAGCGCAGAAAGCCGTAACGCGAGGCTTGCTGCTCCCAGCCCTTTACGGCGACTGCGTACAGCAAAATTGCGCACCATCGTCACATCACATTGCTGCCAGCTTTGCAGGCCGTTTTCGCTGGCAAAATTGATGATCGCCTCAAGCTGACGCTGGTAGTTAAGCAGGGTTATCGGGCTAAGCTGGCGCTCCACGCTCAGATAACGTAGGTAGCGTTCTACATCGGTGTGTAAATCGGTCATACGCGTTCAATCCAACGCTCCAGAAGCTCCGGCAACATCAGCGCAATTTCATGAAGTAACTGCGTTCCTTGCCCTTGTTGATAGTGACTGGCATCGCGACTGGTAAACAGCACGACACCCAAATCAGCATCGCTTCCCAGCATCGACATCGCCACCGATCCCACCGCTTTCGCTTCCGGTAGCACCACCAGCAGCTCTGGTCCGTTAAGCGGCCCAAGATAGTGCTGTTCCTGCCCCAAACGCTGAATACGCAGCGGTTCGAAAGACTGACGCTTAATGCCAGATGAGTGTGGTTCGGACGGCGCACCTAAGCGCCAGCGATCCGGAAACAGGCGCAGACTCGCACCTGCCAGGCCGAGATCGCGCGCCCAGCGGTGAAAGCGCATCAGCATATCGTCGAGACTGCTGGCGGCGGTGAGACTGCGCTGCAGGTAGAGTAGGCGATAAAACAGGCCTTCGTTGGCGATAGCTGTTCCATCAACAGCGCCATGTTCTCTTCCAGAACATGAATATGATTACGTGCGCGGGCCATGTGCCACTCGACCAACGAAACGGTGCCGCGTACCGGATGCGGCACACGTATCGCTTCTACTGCGCGCGCATTACGGATAAAAAACTCAGGATTTTTAATCAGATAATCGACAACCGCCCGGTCATCAAGCTCCGTGAGTGTTTCCTGCAGTTCTTCCCCTGGTTGCTTCATAGATGAATAAATCCGTCGTAGACATGTACCGCCGGGCCAGTCATATATAACGGGTGACCCGGACCTTTCCAGGCGATATCAAGACGACCGCCGGGGAGTTCCACGCGTACTTCTTCGGCCAGCAAACCTTGCTGAATCCCTACTGCAACCGCCGCACACGCGCCGCTGCCGCAGGCTGGGTTTCTCCTGCCCCACGCTCATAAACGCGTAAACGAATATGCTCGCGCTTAACCACTTGCATAAAACCGATATTGGCTCGCTCCGGAAAACGCTCGTGGCTTTCCAGAACAGGACCAAGCGTTTCTACCGCCGCGGTATCGACATCATCGACCTGAATCACGCAATGCGGATTTCCCATCGACACCACGCCGCATAAGATTGTCTGCTCGGCGGCGCGCATAATATAGGTCTTTTCCGCTTTGTTAGCGCGAAACGGCACGGCGGAAGGTTCGAAGTTGGGTTCGCCCATATTTACGCGGACCAGATCATCATCGGTGACGGTCAGAACCATCCGCCCGTTGGCGGTGCTGACGCGGATATCGCGCTTATTGGTCAGCCCTTTCAGACGCACAAAACGGGCAAAGCAGCGCGCACCATTGCCGCACTGCGCCACTTCACTGCCATCAGCATTGAAAATGCGATAGTGAAAATCCAGTTCAGGATCATACGGCGGCTCAACCACCAGCAGTTGGTCAAACCCTACTCCCAGGTGCCGATCAGCCAGGCGACGAATCAGCTCCGGTGAAAAAAAGACATTCTGCGTTACCGCGTCGACGACCATAAAATCGTTGCCAAGGCCATGCATTTTCGAGAACTGCATCATTTACTCCAATCACGCGGTACAGAAACTGACTTTTAGTAATTCACCTGGGATGGACCATCGCCAGTGGCGCGATCGTTTTTTATCCGGCACCGTGGATTGCGTTTGCGTCTCTACCGGTTTGGTCGGCGGCGGTGCGTTTTTATCTGCAGGCGGGAAATAGAGCGGACCTTTCAGACCGCAGCCCGTCAGGCTGAAGAGAGTAATTAATACAGTGAGTGCCTTAAACACGTTTTTCATTATGGATTGCCTGTAAAGTTCATCGCTTTCTGCTTTCTATCATCGCAGGAGAAGGCGTAAAAGCAAGCGTTTAGCGACTCTTTATGAAGTCTGAAAAGTGAGGAAATGCTGCGAGTATAACGCTTACACGTGGGGATTTATGTTTTGCTGGTAGTTTCGTGATCGGCACCTCGCGCCAGGATGGCTTTATGCACTATCGCAATGTGGTTTGTTTGTTGTCTTGTTCATTGTTCTTATCGTCGGCATGGGGCTTTTAATAGAGTGGCGCACCATGCAATTTCGTTGTCTGACCTTAGTCGCCAGTGACATACAACTTTGCCAACCTGGTGATAAGAGGGAATAAAATCTGATGGGGCTATTTACCCAACTGGAAAAATTTGACCAAAAGCTTACGCGCGGTTATGCCCGGCTGGGGGCGCTGGGTATGGCGGACGTTAATTGTCGTTCCGGTACTGGTCGTGTTGTGGAATATAGGACAGGCAGTATGGGGAGGACCAAGAGGTGGAGTGATTCTGGAAATCCACAGTGAAATTGACCGTCCGATACTGGGATTCAGTGTTAACGGCGTGGCGGGCGCGAATGCTTTTGCAAATGGTGGCGGTTCAATCACCTGTTGTGGTGATGTCAGTGGGGATACGGCAGAGGTTATCTGGACATTAAGTACTACTCGTACACAGTATAATGCTGGAATGCGTCTGGAGAAACGGAATATGACGTTACCTCTCCCCAAAAGAGAATGGGGAGAAGATTTTCTGCATGTGCATTTTATGCCTGGCGATAAAGTGCTGCTGGGGTGGAGTAAAGATTCTTTTTCTCCGTATGAAGATCTTCACAACGGGGGGTACAAGACCCGCGTTCGGCAGGATGTGAAAGATAAACTTTATGGTACAGGGAAAATGAATTGATAGATTTCTATAAAAATCACGTTCGGCAGAAAGCGTAATAATGTGGGGAATGTTAGATACCGGTGGTGGGACCTAAGTACAACACGCGAAAGACAATAAAGTAGGTAACGGTGGGCAGAGTCGCATGTTGACACCCTTCCCGGCGTCAATCCGGCACATTTTAACGTGATCAGTCACACCATGGCGCAGTAGCTCGTATTTATATCATGAATGAAAACCTCAAGTTTACCCCAGCAACTATCAGAAAATAGCGATGGCCTTTATAGATTCTGAAAAGTGACGTTTGCCGCAAAAGTTACGCTTACGTGCGAGGAATTATGTTCTGCTGGTAGTTTCGTGATCGGCACCTCGCGCCAGGATGGCTTTATGCACTATCGCAATGTGGTTTGTTTGTTGTCTTGTTCATTGTTTTTATCGTCGGCATGGGGATGTCGGTTGATCCGCCTGAACATAATATTTACCAGAAACAGGGAAAAGGCGTGGTATACCTGCGCCTTATAAAGAAACAAATCTTTCTCTTCCTGACGTGAATTACAAAGTTTGCGCCGTTTACCCAATTTATTAATAGACCCGACAACACTAGACAAATGGGATAAGTACCTCCTCTGACTGATCTGACAACCGACTACCTCTATGAAGGCGCACAGGCCTGGTATCCTCATTACTCCTGGCATAGCGATGGTCGCTATATCCTCTACGCGGGTGAAGTTGTGCAAAACCCGCCAGACAAACCTCCCGTCGATGTCGCCTCGTTCAAGGCGTGGGGTGATTTTGCCGCAGATAAACACAGTCTCTATTTCGAAGGCAAGCGCACAGATAACAATGGCGGGGGAAATCGCTTAGATATCAAAACACTGCATCAGGTGGAATTCCGGCCTCCCCGGGATCCTGACTTACTGGGCTGATATTACGTGACGCTAATTTCTTGTATATCAATGGGCATCGCCTCGCAGATCCCGATAGTTTCCGTGTGCTGGCACAAAAGTCATGGGATCAGCGAGGAAAGTTTTCTACCGCGTTTAATCCCTGTGTGGCTATGCCATTTGGCCCCTGGGATACCCTGGCTCGTACACGGACCAAAATCCTGATCAACGGCGAACAGCTTGATGCCGACCCGGACACCTTTTCCGTCGTGCGCTGGATGCCCGGCTCACTCTTGACCTGGCGTGATAAAAACGGGCTGCAGCGTAAAGTCCTCGACAAGGAAAATCCGGCGTGGGATGAAGATTTAACAAAGCACTGTCTGGATTTTTCTCTGCTGGAAAAGAAAGTGTTCTGGCGTAAAGGACCTGCTTGTAAACAGGAAGAATTACCCGGACTCGATCCGGAGCAGTTTCAACCCATCAGTGATGCTGTCGCCCAGTATCAGGACTCGCTTTATACCATCATCGAAACAGAGTCTGGTGACCGCAAGCTGGAAATCGTGAAACTTGATGATCCCAATCTTATTATCAACAAACGTTTCAACGCCGGGAAACGCCACGGCTATTTACTTACGCGTGCCGAAGGGTGGCCATACCATTCCGGTTTACATGTGTTTGAATCTGACGGACCGCTGATCTTACTGGATAACCGTTCTCCGGATGAACGCGAAGCCCATCTTAATGACCATCCCTTTTTGCGCAGATGGTATGCCCGCGATAACCGCTACATTTACAGCTTTGATGGCGCGCAGCTCTGGCGATACCGCACCGCTGATCCGAAACAAGTTCGCTTAATCTGGAAGGAACAACATTCGGGATATGGCTATGGCGTAAATTACAAAACGGGATATCTGGACGGAAAAATTACTGATGACGGCGAATTTATTCCTGCCCCGCGCAATGAGGCGACAAAATGAAGGGTCAAATAATCAAGTTGCACTCATCCTGTTGGGACACACATTTCTGACGCCTGCTGTACAGGCCATAGGGTTCGACTATTACAATGATCACGGTGTTATGTCTTACGGTAAAGGTTATTGGGGGGATAAGAAAATCATTGCCCAGTTTCCGGAGATGAGCAGGGCCGATTTGCGCCTTGTGAAAATATCTCTGGGAAAACGGGTTATATACCTTCCGATGAAATAAGCATAAAAAATGAGGAATACCACTGGGTGACAGACGGCCGCGTTATTCTCTGGCGTGGCAAAATCGTTAGCAATCCACCGGGAACCCCCACTGTCGATATTGCCAGCTTTCAGGCTATGGGCCGCTTCGCGGTCGATAAATATAGCCTCTATTTTGACGGACAGCGCACCGAAAGTAATAGCGGCGCGTCACGTGTTGATCTGGCGACACTAAAAGCTATCGAAGGTAACTCTACCACGCTGGTGGATAGTAAAAATCTCTATTTGTCCGGTCGACGTCAGGGGAGCAGCAGTAATGTTACTGTATTAGAAAAAAGATGGTGGGGTATTAATCCACGTCTTATGAGTGTAAACAGAAATTTGTATTCCAATGATCTGCTTATCCGCAGTGGGCAGAATATTTATTTAAATGGCGTTCACCTTACGGCGAATGCAGACTCATTTGAGATAATTCGCTGGATACCTCATTCACTGCTGGTTTTTCGCGACAATAAGGGTATGTATCGTTATCCCTTTGGTCAATTATCAGGCAAAGCGATACCCGTAGATGATGACGTCTCTTTTGAAGTAGGGGAAAGTCGCGTTCGCTGGCGTAAACAGCTCACGTCCGACCGTCAGTGGAGCAAGTGGATAGACCTACCAGGTATTGAACCTGAACAATTTCATCTGATTACTGGCAATATTGCGCAATATAAAGATCGGCTGTATGTAACAAAATTATCGATATTTGGTGAAGACCAGCTTGAGATAATCCCGCTGGATACGCCAGACCTGGTCATTGATCGCTCATTTAATGGCGGCAAACAACATGCTTACTTATCCGCCAATTACGGTCAAAGAGCTTGCAAATTATTCCAGTTAACGGTCCGCTAACTAAAAACGATCGCTTCGCTTATGACGATCGCAATGTTTATACATGGACCGATACAGAGGTAAGGATTACGCCCTCCCCCTGCCCGGCGAAAACTCGTGTCAGAGAGGAGAACGTACGTGAAGTTCAAAACAGAGACATCATTATTCCGGTGACGGATGAATCATGCCGGAACGCAGCAGCAGAGGTGCAAACTTGAAGCCCTGACCCCATGCCGCTATACTGCCGCCATCACTTAAAAACAGGATACAACAATGAACGACAGTGAATTTCATCGCCTGGCTGATCAACTGTGGCTGACCATTGAAGAGCGTCTGGACGACTGGGATGGCGACAGCGATATCGACTGCGAAATCAACGGCGGCGTGCTGACCATTACCTTTGAAAACGGCAGCAAAATCATTATCAACCGCAGGAACCGCTGCACCAGGTATGGCTGGCAACCAAACAAGGCGGCTACCATTTTGATCTGAAAGGCGATGAGTGGATTTGCGATCGCAGCGGCGAAACCTTCTGGGATTTGCTGGAACAGGCGGCGACACAGCAGGCGGGTGAAACAGTCAGTTTCCGCTAAGATTGCATGCCGGATAAGCCTCGCTTTCCGGCACGTTCATCACGAAAAATATTGCTGTAATAGCGGCGTATCGTGATCCTGATTGGCAGGCGGCATGTTACCGATAGATTTGTGCGGAACGGAATCACCTGTTCACGACCATCAACCTTCACAATCTGATAGAACTGCGGCAGGTTGAAGTTGATGAAGCTTGAGCCGTAGGTGAAGCGGTCGTGCGATGACGAGTAGAAGCGACTGACGTCACGCACCAGTTCCTCTTTGCTGCCTTCGCAGTGGTGATACACCTCAACCCGGTTGCTTTCGTCGAGAATGTAGATATTAAAGCCATTCTCGTCTTGCGTTTCTTCGAAGAAGAACTGGATGATCCCTTCACTAGCAAAGCCGTCCACCACCGCCGGTAATTTGACGTGATTGGTTTCAACCTGCACTGACAGGCCGTGCAGTTTGTTATGCGAAATAGCGCCATAAAACTCGATGGCGTTCTCCAGCTTCTGTACCGATACATTCAGGCGTTCGAAGAACAAGCCCCAGGTTTGACCAGAAACGCGCAGCGCCTTGAAACGCCCGGTTTCCTGGCGGGTGCTGGAAAGGCGCAGTTCAATACACTCAGAAACCAGTTGCTGCACGCGAGTACGGATTAACCCGCGCAGATGCTGGCTATAACAGAAGACTTCCACGCTATCTGGCGGTGCGGCGTCCTGATGCATTTTGCCGAGAATAGTTTTCAGCTTCGATCATCGATTGCTCGCCGTTGAAGTGCAGCGTACGCACTTCGTTCCACGAGTTGCGGTACAGCAGGTCAACGCTACCTACCAGCATGATTCTCGCCAAAGCTGAAGACATCCAGCTTACGGAAATCAAAATGCACCACCTGATTGCGGAACGCCGCTGTCGGGTCATATTCCAGGTTAACGATAATCGCCAGATGGCGGATCTCACACGGGCTGTAGAGCGCCTCGGTGTCGGTGCAGGTAAGCGCAGCGGGAAATGGTGCGACACGTCGGCGACCATCTCCTGCAACTTAGGCAAATCGACAATGCCGTTACCTTTAATATACAAACGGGTGCGCGAGGTCAGCAGGCCGTTAAACCATGCCCACGCCACCAGTTTGTTCAGGTAACGGTTATATTCCAGCGGCTGATGGCTGATGATCGACTCAATATTTGGCGCGCGGTTATACAGATACCAACCTGAACGGTTAGCACGGCCCGGCGGCACATAAATAAAGGTCAGATTCGGTTCCGAGAGATCGGGTGAAATCTGCGGGTTTACCAGCGTCACTTTACCTGGTAATGCTTCAACGCGGCATACAGCTTACGCGTCAGCACGCCGATATCCTGCGGACTGGCGGAGACGCTAAGGTTATTGCGACGCGCAAAGCGGATCAGATTACGGTAGCTCTGCATCATCGCGTCGAGCAACTCGTTGTGCGCCTCACGCACCTGATCAATCTTCCAGTTAGCGCGGTTATCGAGCATTGCCAGACGAGCTTCGTCCCAACCCCACTCGCTCACTAACTGGCTCAACACTGCGCGACGCCAGCCTACACAGGCGCGTTCACGGCTGAGCTTTTCGCACACTTTTAAATAGAAGCAGCGACGTACTAAATCCAGACGGGTAAAATCTTCAATCGCCGTCAGGTATTCAGTAACACGCTCCAGCATCATGCAGTATGGATCGAGACCAAACGATACAATCTCGCCGTCGTGCAAACGCTGTTTGATATCTTTCGCCAGCAGACGTGGGTTCGGGTATTCCCAGGAATAGGCTTCCAGCAGCAGTGTTTTCAGTACCGCTTTGTATGGGGAATCGATACTCTTGTAGAGCTGCCAAAGGCTGGCACCAAAGTACTCTTCAGCAGAAAGCGAGCTTAAGCCACCGAGATCCAGCCATTCATTTGGCGTCAGCACGCCCTGCGCGTAAAGCGTCATCACATAGTCGTCGTAATGCTCTTCTTCGTCGCACGGCACCATATTCCACAGAATACGCTTACCGGCGAGACGCACGGCGGTACGATAAAATTCGTCAAGCAGCAGTATATGCTGGGTGGAGCCACAATCTTCGCCCCCCAGGCTGCCGCTTTCATTATGACGGAAGCGGTTTTCATCAATCAGGAAGAAGCTGACTTCCACACCCAGCGAGGCGGCCCAGCTTTCCAGCAGACTACATTTACGTTGTAGTAACTGGCGCTCTTCGCTATCGAGCCAGGATTGATGACAGACCCAGATATCCAGGTCAGAGGAACAACTTTGCCCTACGGACGAGGTGCTGCCCATGGTGTATACACCAGTAATTGGAAGCTCACCTTTCGGTGGTCCTGTACTGACATTCCACGATACAGTTCAAGCTCGTTCAGGTAGTGGCGTTGAGTTTCATCAGGCGTGTAAAGGCAAATGCCTTTGGGAACGTTACCATCAAGGTAACCCGGCATTAGCGGATGGTGATAGTGCAACAATGTCGGCAGTAGACTGTAGACCTGTTGGAATGCAGGCCCCATAGCAGCAAGCGCGCGATCCACACGCAATTGATTTATGGCATCCAGTCTCTGTTTCAGAGTCTCAATATAGAGGTACAAGACGTATCGCCTGATTTGCTACCCGTCATGACTGTGATTCCGCCAACATCAACGGTAACACGCGGCATTCGGGATATTTCGTATGTCAAAGGTAACCGTTACCACTTTTCGCGCCTGGTTTTTTTAGTTTCACGACGAAAAAATGGTCTAAAACGTGATCAATTTAACACCTTGCTGATTGACCGTAAAGAAAGATGCGCTACATACAAGTGTAGCACCGTTTATTCTCTGTAAATTCCTTATTACGACGGCGTGAAACGCCTGTCAGGATCCACTGCCAGACCTCATTTTACGATTTGCGCAGGCGTCTACGTTTCACCACAACACTGACATCACTCTGGCAAGGATGTTAGGATGGACCACGGATGATAATGACGGTAACAAGCATGTTAGACAATGTTTTAAGAATTGCCACACGCCAAAGCCCACTTGCACTCTGGCAGGCACACTATGTCAAAGACAAGTTGATGGCGAGCCATCCGGGCCTGGTGGTTGAACTGGTACCGATGGTGACGCGCGGCGATGTGATTCTTGATACGCCGCTGGCGAAAGTAGGCGGAAAAGGCTTATTTGTAAAAGAGCTGGAAGTCGCGCTCCTGGAGAATCGCGCCGATATCGCCGTACATTCAATGAAAGATGTGCCGGTTGAATTCCCGCAAGGTCTGGGGTTGGTCACTATTTGTGAGCGTGAAGATCCTCGCGATGCCTTTGTGTCCAATAATTATGACAGTCTGGATGCGTTACCGGCAGGCAGTATCGTCGGGACGTCCAGTTTACGTCGCCAGTGCCAACTGGCTGAACGCCGCCGGATCTGATTATCCGCTCCCTGCGCGGCAACGTCGGCACTCGCCTGAGCAAACTAGATAACGGCGAATACGATGCCATCATTCTTGCCGTAGCCGGACTAAAACGTTTAGGTCTGGAGTCCCGCATTCGCGCCGCGTTACCACCCGAGATTTCTCTTCCGGCGGTAGGACAAGGTGCAGTCGGTATTGAATGCCGCCTTGATGATACGCGCACTCGCGAGCTGCTTGCCGCGCTGAATCACCACGAAACTGCACTGCGCGTTACCGCAGAACGCGCCATGAATACCCGTCTCGAAGGTGGATGTCAGGTGCCAATTGGTAGCTACGCCGAGCTTATTGATGGTGAAATCTGGCTGCGTGCGCTGGTCGCGCGCCGGACGGTTCGCAGATTATTCGCGGTGAACGCCGCGGTGCGCCGCAAATG
>ENA-OQER01001004-OQER01001004.1-human-gut-metagenome-genome-assembly--contig:-NODE-1004-length-14623-cov-3.660734_pt1 | contig 14623 bp, 19 predicted proteins | sample MGYA00242797_ERZ504639 | MGnify/ENA primary metagenome ERZ504639 (study PRJEB26092, sample SAMD00036306) | human gut metagenome | host: Homo sapiens | study: EMG produced TPA metagenomics assembly of...
ATTATTTAAAACAGGCACATCATTATTTCCTTGATTTCTGTCTGCCTACTATACGTCGTAAACTGATAGAAGCTATAGATTGTTCCACGGAAAATGAGGTTGCATTTCTCATTTTGAAATTTTTTTGATCAGTATGCCGGAGAAGTGCGTAAACACATGGATTATGAAGATATGAATGTGTTTACCTACGTAGAGAATCTGATGGCAGGACGAGAAACGGGAGGATTCCGTATCTCACAGTTTGCTCGCAGGCATGATCAGATAGATGCGACACTGACTGAGCTAAAAAACATCATTATTAAATATTATCCGGCAAAAGGAAATAACCATTTGTTGAACGCCGTATTATTCGACATATTCAGTTGTGAACAAGATTTGGCATCCCATTGCCGCGTAGAGGACTACTTGTTTGTGCCTGCTGTACTTAGGCTAGAAAAGGAGGGGAAATGAAACGGACAGAACCTGTGCACGTTGCGGTGGCCGAAACGTCAGTCATTGTGCGTAGCGGACTTGTGGCTGTGCTGAAGCGCATGCCTGATCTTACAATACAGCCGGTGGAAATAACTTCTCTTGAAGGACTGCAGAATTGTATGCAGGGACATCAGCCGGATATTCTAATTATAAATCCTACTTTCGGAGGATGGTTTAACGTGGACGAGTTTAAATCGAACTATCCACAGGCATCTACCAAGTGCGTTTCTTTGCTGTGTTCAGTCACAGATACAAATTTGTTGAAGGGTTACGATGAGAGTATAGCGCTGTATGATGACATCGAAGTTTTAAATAAAAAGTTAGTAGATCTGATGAATCTTGGTGTGGATGAGACGGATGGCGAACAGGAAACGTTGAGCCAGCGTGAGAAAGAAATTATTTGTTGCGTGGTACGTGGAATGACAAATAAGGAAACGGCGGAAAAACTGTTCCTCTCCATTCATACGGTGATAACTCACCGCCGGAATATTGCGCGCAAGCTACAGATACATTCACCTGCCGGATTGACTATTTACGCTATCGTAAATAAACTGGTTGAACTAAGCGAGGTGAAGATGAACTTATAATACCTATAAATAGTGAGTGGAATAAGATAGAATACCTAAATGAAGTGATTGTGGATGTGGCCTCTAACCTCTATCTTTGCACTATAAGTTAGTCATATAGAAATTACGTAAACCACAAAGTTAGTTATTAGTTAAAAGCACTCCCTGCGAAGTGATTCGCGGGGAGTGCTTTTTTATTAGTAAGGCTTTTACCCACAATATTATGTTTTTTTACCTATTCCGCTTCATTATTCGTTAGAAATCTCGTTGTTTTCTTAACAAATATCCTCTAACTTTGTTATTCAGTATAGGACACATATTAACTAATGACAATGAAAGTAGGTTTATTTATTCCTTGTTATATCAATGCGGTATATCCGCAGGTGGGGATAGCCTCGTACAAGCTGCTGAAAAGTCTGGGAGTGGACGTGGATTATCCTCTCAACCAGACTTGTTGCGGTCAACCGATGGCGAATGCAGGTTTCGAGAATAAAGCGGTAGATTTGGCCCGCCATTTTGACGAACAGTTTAAGAATTACGATTATATAGTAGGTCCTTCGGCCAGTTGCGTCGTTTTTGTGCGTGATAACTACAGTCGTTTGTTGAAAGAAGACAAACATCGGTGCGCCAGCAAGGTAAGATATATGATATCTGTGAGTTTATTCATGATATCGTCAGACCTTCTTCGTTGAAAGCCAAGTTTCCACATAAAGTGAGTCTGCAAAACAGTTGTCATGGAGTGAGATTGATGAAACTTTCTTCTGCCAGCGAACTTAATATTCCTTATTTCAGCAAACTGCGTGATTTGCTCTCTTTGGTAGAAGGAGTGGAAGTTGTGGAACCGGAACGTAAAGACGAATGTTGCGGTTTCGGCGGTATGTTTGCCGTAGAGGAAGATGCGGTTTCCGTGCAGATGGGGCATGACAAGGTGATGCGTCATATCGCTACCGGTGCTGAATACATTGTGGGGGCCGACAGTTCGTGCCTGATGCATCAGAATGGCATCATTGCCCGTGACAAACTTCCTATCAAGACATTGCACATTGTTGAAATCTTAGCGGCAGGATTATGAGTACGAAACATTCAAAAGCGGCTGCGGAGTTCTGAAAAACAAGAAACAGGCCGCATGGCATGACGAAACACTTTGGCTGGTTAGGGCAAAGCGTGACAGACTGAGTAAAGAAGTTCCCGAATGGGAGGAATTGCGTAATATGGCATGTGCTACTAAACTATATAGTAACAGCCATTTGGATGAATTATTGGTGGAGTTTGAAAACAATGCGCGTGCTAATGGAGCCCATGTCTATTGGGCAAAGGACGCGGATGAGTATTGTAATATTGTCTACAATATTCTGAACCAGCACGGAGTGAAGCATTTTATAAAAAGCAAATCCATGTTGGCCGAGGAATGCGAACTCAACCCTTTTTTGGAAAACAAAGGAATTGAAGTGGTAGAAAGTGACTTGGGAGAGCGTATCTTGCAATTGATGCATCTGAAGCCAAGCCATATTGTATTACCCGCTATTCATATCAAACGTGAACAGGTAGGTGAGCTTTTCGAGCGAGAGATGGGTACGGAGAAAGGAAATTTTGACCCTACTTACCTTACACATGCAGCCCGGAAGAATCTCCGTCAGAAATTTATTCATGCTGAGGCGGCTATGACAGGTGCTAACTTTGCTGTAGCTTCTACTGGTGAGATTGTGGTATGTACCAATGAAGGAAATGCGGATATGGGTACTTCCCAGCCTAAATTACAGATTGCAGCTTTTGGTATGGAAAAAATTGTGCCGGACCGTGAATCTTTAGGAGTGTTCACCCGCTTGTTGGCCCGTTCGGCTACAGGACAACCCATTACTACATATACTTCTCATTACCGAAAGCCTAGAGAGGGTGGGGAGCTTCACATTATTATTGTAGATAACGGACGTAGTAAGATATTGGCCGACCAAAAGCATATCAAAACTTTGAATTGTATCCGTTGTGGAGCCTGTATGAATACATGTCCTGTATATAGACGTAGTGGGGGGTACTCTTATACTTATTTTATTCCCGGCCCTATCGGGATTAACCTGGGAATGTTGAAGGCGCCGTTGCATTATTATGACAATGTGTCGGCTTGTTCTTTGTGTTATTCCTGTTCGTTTGTGTGTCCGGCTAAGGTGGATTTGGCGGAGCAGATCTATCTGTGGCGTCAGGATTTGGATAAATTGGGTAAGGCAGACCGGATGAAAAGGGTAATGTCCGGTGGCATGGAATTCATGATGAATCGCCCTTTGATATTCAATATGGCATTAAAATGGGCGCCATTGGTAAACGGAATGCCACGTTTTCTTATCTATAACGGATTGAATGACTGGGGAAAAGGGCGTGAGATGCGAAATTTGCTAAGGAGAGTTTCAATGAAATGTGGAAGAAGGTAAGTGAAGTAATTATGAGCAGCAGAGAAGATATATTGCAGAGCATCCGGCGTGCTACACATGTAAAATATGAGAAACCGGATTTAAAGCCATTGGAAGATATGGCATTAACTTATCCCAGTAAGGTGGAACAGTTTTATCTCATCATGAAGCAGGTAGGAGGGGAAGCCATTCTTTTGGAGAAAGAGGAGGACGTGAATGATTTCATTAAAAAGGCTTATCCTGGAGCCAAACGCATCGCTTCTAATCTGAAGACTATTACATGTGCGACATTTAATCCCGATGATGTGGAAGACCCTGCAGAACTGAATGGGACGGATTTGGCCGTTATAGATGGAAAGATTGGGGTTGCGGAGAATGGTGCGGTATGGATAGAACAGGATGTAAAGCAGCGTGCCATTTATTTTATTGCCGAAAAATTGGTTATTCTTCTAAACAAGAATAAGATTGTGAACAATATGCATGAAGCATATAAACTGATTGATACAGGCGAATATGGCTTCGGAACCTTTATTTCCGGTCCGTCAAAGACGGCTGATATTGAGCAGGCTTTGGTAATGGGTGCTCATGGGGCACGTGATGTGATGGTGGTGCTGATATAAGTGTATTGTTTCTTATATATAAAAAGGAGATGAGGCGAAAATTATAGGCTCATCTCCTTTTATTTTATAGAATATTATTAGAATATTTTGCCACACAAACGGAACTTAAGTACCGGATAGACAGTAAGTTTGTCTATGATATCAGTGAAATCATTATCAGCTTCTGCTGTTAAATCAGACAAATCTCCGTTATTGGTATATACTTTGGGAGTGTTATGGAATTGCACACCCATTTCGAACATGAAGCCAATTCGTTTCTTAGGAATCGCTCTTCCGAAACCTAGTCCAAGATAAGGACGGAATGAAGAAACCTTCAAACCACCAGATATATTTCCGTTCTGATCTACAGGTATACGATAGTTTCCGATTTCAATACCTACTTCTTGTCCTTCTTTAATCAGTTCTGCCAACTCATCGCTGTGCCCTTTAATCTTGATGAGTTTTCCTCCTCCGAAATAAGCACCACCGCATACAAAAAAACTAGATGATTTGAAAGGATATACATTCAGCAATATTTCACCGGCAGTACGTCCCATTCCTCCTTCTACATCTATGCTGGTAGGTATATTTCCTTCATAAGAACCTTCAATATCTACATCCACATCTGTAGAATAAGTAAAGTTCGGCATAAAAGAAACTCCTGCACGTACAGCCAAGTAACTTCCTATAGGACTGGCTACATCAATACCTATACCTGTGGTACTTGCACTGACGCCTACAGCTAATGAATTAAAAATACCAGGACTTTCAGAAGAGTCTTGAGCAGCCATCTGATGGTTGCCTACACACATAATGTAAGTTAGGCAGAGTAATAGTAGTCTTTTCATATTTATAATAATTTATGTTTTAGATGCGAAATTAGATAATTTTATTGAAATGATGAAATATTTCCATTGATTTATAGCAACATCTTGTCTTCAGTATATTTCTAATTTAAATATACGGTATTGAAATATTCACCAAATAACGTTTTGGCTGTTTCCAATTGTTTTAGAGTATTTTCTTTTATTCCGTTTAGTTTGTATTCTTTTCCCATGGCTTCATATTTGTGTACGCCTAATGTATGATAAGGTAGTATTTCTACTCTTTGAATCATTTGATAATTCTTGAAGTGCTCTCCTAATGCCCGTATATCTTCCTCAAAGGAACTATAGCCTGGAACTAATACATAGCGCAACCAAAAAGGCTTTCCGTTTTTTTCAAGCCATCCGGCGGTACGTATGGTTTGTTCGTTGCTGCGTTCTGTCAGTTGCCGATGGCGCACATTATTAAATTCCTTGATGTCTAATAATACGAGGTCTGTCCATTGTAGCAGTTCCTTTACTTCTTCATTCCATATACTGCCGTTGGTATCTATACAGATGTGGATGCTTTGTTCTTTTAATCGCTGGAATAACGGAATCAGTGCTTTTGCTTGCAATGTAGGCTCGCCGCCGCTGAAAGTCACACCTCCTTTTTTACCGAAAAAAACTTTTTGGCTGACGGCCATACGCACAATTTCGTCTATTGTTGTTTCCGTACTTTCACCTTTGGTGTCAATTGTGTCGGGGTTGGCACAATAGAGGCATCGGAAATTGCATCCTTGTAAAAATACGACTAAGCGTAAACCGGGACCGTCAAACGTCCCCATTGACTCGTAAGAATGGACTCTGATCATAATGGTTTGTCTTTAACTGGTAAGGGCAGGTTTAAAACCCGCCCCTACGATGAATGTATATGTGATGTTACATTCTTTCGTGGAAAGAACGGCTGATTACTTCCAGCTGATGTTCACGGCTCAATTTGATGAAGTTTACGGCATAACCTGATACGCGGATGGTTAGTTGCGGGTATTTTTCAGGATGTTCCATTGCATCTTCCAACATTTCACGGTTCAGCACATTTACATTCAGATGATGTGCTCCTTTGGTGAAATAACCGTCCATCATGGTTACCAGGTTCTCTATACGGGTTTCCTGGTCTACCCTAGTGATTTTGGTACGATAGAGAACGTGTTACTGATGCCGTCCTGGGCATCACGATAGCGTAGTTTGGCTACAGAACTCAATGAGGCGATGGCACCGTTCTTGTCACGTCCGTGCATCGGGTTGGCACCCGGAGCGAAAGCCACTCCTTTGGCACGACCATCAGGAGTGGCACCTGTTTTCTTGCCGTACATTACATTGGAGGTGATAGTCAGCAGTGACAGGGTAGGGCGGGCATTTTTGTATACCGGATGTTTCTTTAATTCTTCACTGAAGAAATAAACCAAATCTACCCCTAAGTGGTCTACGCGGTCATCATCATTACCGAAGCAAGGATATGCATTTTCAATATCAAAGCCTTCGGTCAAACCTATATCATTACGTTTGGCACGTACTTTGCCGTATTTGATGGCAGACAATGAGTCAATGGCAATGGACAGACCGGCTACGCCATATGCCAGATTGATACGTGGATCGGTATCAATGAATGCCATTTGAGCCTTTTCATAATAATATTTATCGTGCATATAGTGAATGATATTCATCGCATCATTATACACACGTGCAATTTGCATTAATACTTCTTATAATTAGACCATACTTCTTCAAAGTTCAGCAAGTCCCCTGTCAATACAGGAATATCTTTCACCATTACAGTTCCTGTATTCTCACAACGTCCGCCATTGATAGCCAGCAATAGGCTTTAGCCAGATTGCAACGTGCTCCGAAGAACTGGATTTGTTTGCCGATAGCCTGATAAGAAACGCAGCAGGCGATACCATAATCATCACAGTTACGCACTTCGCGCATCAGCGTGTCGTTTTCGTATTGTATAGAAGAAGTGTCGATAGAAACTTGTGCACAGAATTCTTTGAAACCTTCCGGCAATTCCGGACTCCACAGTACAGTCATATTAGGTTCGGGTGACGGACCCAGATTGTATAGTGTCTGCAAGAAACGGAAGGAAGTTTTTGTAACCTTGGTACGTCCGTCGTTGAAGCGTCCGCCGATAGACTCGGTTACCCAGGTGGGATCACCTGCAAAGATATCGTTGTATGATTGCATACGCAGATGACGGACCATACGCAACTTGATAATGAACTGGTCTACCAGTTCCTGCGCAAATGACTCGTCAATTTTACCATGATCCAAATCATATTGAATATAGATATCCAGGAATGAAGAAACGTTGCCCAATGACATAGCTGCTCCATCTTGTTCTTTCACGGCAGCAAGATATGCCATATAAACCCACTGAACAGCTTCTTGTGCATTAGTAGCGGGACGACCCAAGTCGAGTCCGTAATATTCACCCAATATCTTTATTTCTTTCAGTGCTTTGATTTGTTCGGCTACTTCTTCGCGCAGGCGGATACGGGCATCGGTCATCGGACTGGTGATATTGTGCAAATCTTCTTGTTTTGCTTCAATCAGTCGGTCGATACCATACAGTGCCAAACGGCGGTAGTCACCGATGATACGCCCGCGTGCATAATTATCGGGCAGACCGGTCAGGAAACCGAGTGAACGGAAAGAGCGGATTTCTTCGGTGTAAGCATCAAATACGCCATCATTATGGGTTTTGCGATAATGAGTAAAGATATCCTTTACTTTTTCATCTACTTCCACACCGTTTTCATGGCAGGCTTTTTCTACGACTTTGATACCACCATAAGGTTGATGGCACGGCGCAGAAGTTCATCCGTTTGAAGACCTACAATCAGTTCGTTTTCACGGTCAATGTATCCTGCTTTATGTGAGGTGATGTAGATACTGTTACATTATCAAGGGAACGAACTCCGTTATTGGCACGTTCTTCTTCTAGTGCTTGAGGCATTCGTTCCACACTTTTTTAGTTCGCTCTGTGGGGCCTGCCAGAAATGAGGCATCGCCTCATAAGGGGTAATGTTGGTATGTACGAAGTCTGAAACATTAATTTCCTTACTCCACAATCCATCCTTAAAAACTTTGTTCATTTCCATACTGTTATTCCATTATTAAGAGATTTAGGGCTGCAAAGGTACTCCTTTTTTGTGAGCTATGCATCACTATTAGTAGGTATAATGCGAATACTTGTGCATTTTTAAGTATAAAGTGGTCAATAAATGAAAAAACAATAAGGACTCTTTATAACAATTCCATAAAAATAAAGCTAATTGGTGGCAATAAACCAATTAGCTTCTAAAAGTAGCGGAACCGGGAATCGAACCCGAGTTTCAGCCGTGAGAGGGCTGCGTCCTAGGCCACTAGACGATACCGCCATCAGTTAGTCTTAATTCTTTTTCTAAGACGGTGCAAAGTTAGAAGTTTGTTTTTAATCTGCAAAATAAAAAATGATTTTTTTATGCTATTACTATTATAAATCGGAATTTAATTTCTATGAAGAAGTATCATATGTTTTATGTAGTAAATTGAAGTCTAAAAAGCACCTTTACTCTTCCTCCCGAAAGCCTTGACAGCAAACTGTTGAAAAATGAATATAAAAAATAAGTCGTAAAATTAATTTACGACTTATTCGCGGAAGCTGGGGATTCGAACCCCGGTCACGGTTACCCGTACGTCAGTTTAGCAAACTGGTGGTTTCAGCCACTCACCCAACTTCCTTCTTATCAGAAGCGTTATCTCTCAAACGCGGTGCAAAGATAAGGGGATAAATTGAAATATGCAAACCTTTTGCTCTTTTTTTTAGATATATTTTTTGATGGAAATAATAAGGTGCTGATAGTGAAGTGTTAATAGGTGGAATTAATTTTTCTCCCAAAAATCCAAACATTCTTTAGCCACCTTTATTGGACAATGGTGTTTTTTAATATATTCAATGCTGTCGGCGGATAATTGAGAAATTTTATTTGTATTGGCTAATAAACTCTCTAGTTTGTTATAAATGTCATTTCCTTCGGGCGTACGTTGATGATAGGGCGAAGTCTGTCTTCGCCTAATAAGTTGTAATGTTCCTCTTCTGCACCTCCCACCACTACAATTCCTTTGCTCATGGCGTATAATGCATTTAATCCCGGAGAATAAGAATAAAGCTGATCTAACATTACATCGCACCCGTCCATAAAATGTTCACATTCATCATACGGAGTGAAAACGGTTTGTTTGATTTCGCATGCAGATGGATGTCTGTAATATAATTTATAGAGGGCGCTATAAAGTTCGTCTTTTCCCTTCCATTCTTCACGATGATGTTTTAGACTGATATAGAATTTTACTTTTTCTATTTTTTTAAAAGGGATTTGTGGGTGAGGCAATGATTCTATCGGGAAAGGAATGTATTTGGTTTTTCCAGAGAAATAGGGTTGGTAGGCTAAATAGGATTCGTAAAGACTGGTGATGATTCCATTACAATTGTTCGCGATGATACGGTTTAATTTTCCTCTGAATCCATGCATCCAATTTATAATTGCCATTTTGTTGTCAATGGTGTCACGAAAAGTGCCATTGGCATAAAAATCATTATATCGGAGAGCGTTTTTATTTAAGCACATGTAAATCCAGTAAAAATCATATTCAAACCCTCCTAAAAATATCTTCTTGTTGTTCTTTTTAAGATATTGGAATACGTACTGAAGCAGTTCGGGTTTTAATTCTAAAAAGTAAGGGTTGACAAGTTGTACCACATCATATCCTCTGAGTTGGGGAAGGGTTTTCAGTAAATTGAACGTGTTTTTAAGAACTCCCCAACGGATTGATGACCGGTTGGGATAGAGATAGTCAGAGTTGTTTAGCCATAAATTGCTGTGGGATAATACATCGACTCTATGTCCCATATTTCTTAAGGCTTTTGCTAAAGTCCAATGTATATTGCTATACTCTCCTATTAATAAGATTTTCATAAACAGTCAATCATTATTTAATTAAATAGTTTGTGCATTGGTAGCAAGTCGTTTTGCTATTCTTATTTTTCTATTTAACAAACAAGTGTAGGCTTTAGTTCTTATTGTAGGGTGATTTTGCAATAAAAAAAGGATAATTTGTCTTCTGTTGTAGCTAGTATTGTCTATGAAAATTAAATCTATCAAAAATATATCTTCTTGTATTACAGAAAAATGTGTGTAGTGGAATGATTGAAAATGTATGGTTTGCAAAAAGATTTTGTATTTCAAAAAAATGAAAATAAGTCCTTCTTCAATTATGCATAGCGGTGAGAAATTGCTAAACCTTTTCTTTTAGAAGATTGTTTTCATACTTATGTGAGGTATGGTGTCCATTTTGATATGGTCTTTTGGGGAATTTATTGAGTAAAGAATATTTAAGTGTTAATGAAAGAATATAGGTTAAGAGTTAAAGAAAAAATAATGAAGGCTGATTTGGCGACAATCAGGAGGGAATATACAAAGGGTGGTCTCAAAAGGAGTGATCTTCCTGATAATCCACTTGTCCTTTTTACAAAGTGGCTGCAAGAAGCGATAGATGCGGAGGTAAATGAGCCTACGGCTATGTTGGTAGGTACTGTTTCTCCGGAAGGGAAACCGGCAATACGGACTGTGTTGTTGAAAGATTTGCATGATGGCAAATTTATTTTTTATACTAACTATGGAAGTCGCAAGGGTAAACATCTGGCTCATAACCCATCTATCTCTATATCGTTTGTATGGCATGAACTGGAAAGGCAAATTCATATAGAAGGTATTGCGGCTAAAGTATCTCCACAGGAATCAGATGAATATTTTAGAAAAAGGCCTTACAAGAGTCGTATTGGCGCCCGTATTTCTCCTCAAAGCGAACCGATAGAAAGCAGGATACAACTTATTCGTGATTTTGTGAAAGAAACCACGCGCTGGATAGGGAAAGAGATAGATCGCCCTGAATACTGGGGGAGGCTTTGCTGTTATGCCTGTTCGTGTTGAATTCTGGCAGGGTAGGGTAAATCGTTTGCATGATCGTTTTCTCTATATGCTTCAATCTGATGGTGTTTGGAAAATAGAAAGACTCGCTCCTTAATCTTCGGAATAGAGAAATAATTCCAGGTTCTTTTTTCAAACTGAGCCGAGAAACCTTTTGAATGTAGGTGTAAATAGGAATACTTTTGAGTAATTGAAGGCGTTGCTTTTTATATATTATATGCAAAAGGGAATAATCTATGGATTATTCCCTTTTGCATATTTATTTTGAAGTGATGAGGAGGTTCCTGGCGGATTCGAACCGCCGTACACGGTTTTGCAGACCGCTGACTAAGCCACTCATCCAAGGAACCTTATTGTTATCAATCTTTGTTTCTCGATTGCGGTTGCAAAGGTACGACATTTTTTTTAATCTGCAAATATTTTGCTATTTTTTTCTCACTTTTCTGCATTTTTTTTCGCAACCGCACTTTGGCTTGTTGTGCATAGACTTCATGGCGCAATCAGAATTACAGCATTCACACGGATTGCTATTGTTCTTTATGCGCTTGAAATACTGAAAGATACGTATACTTATCCATATTGTACAGAGGCATACGATTGCAATAACTATAATTTGTTGTAATTCCATGCTTGATAAACAAATAATTTTAGGTTTAGGTTTATTAAATGATAATACTTCCTATTTGGAATACGGTAAATGCAACAAGCCAAGCCAATCCAGTGGTGTATCCTGCTGCGAATATGGCCCATTTCCAACTGCCGGATTCTTGCTTGATTGCTGCGAAAGTGGCAATACAGGGGAAGTAGATCAATACAAACAACATGTAAGCTAATGCAACCAGTGGAGTAATGGGAATACGGTCAGAAAGATTCACATTTTCCACATCTCCTTCATTTGTGTATAATACTCCTAGTGTACTTACTACCAATTCTTTAGCGCCTACACCTGAAATAAGTCCGATTCCTAACTTCCAGTCAAATCCTAGCGGTTTGATAACAGGCTCTATTGCTTTGCCTATTTGTCCGATATATGAATTTTCTTGTTGTTCGGCTACGCTTTCATGAGCATCATGCCGTGGATAATACCCTAGAAACCAAATAATAATTGAGGCAATCATGATAATGCCTCCCATCTTTTTCAGATATTGTGCTCCTTTTTCCCATGTATGACGCATGATACTTTTAGAAGTAGGCATACGATAGGGGGAGTTCCATCACAAATGGAGAATCTTCTCCTTTCACTAGAAATTTACTGAAAATACGGGCCATTATTACTGCTAATAAAATACCTGCTGTATAGATACAAAGTAACATAAAGCTGGCGCAGTTAGGGAAAAAAGCACCTATCATAACTAAATATATGGGAAGACGCGCACTACAGGACATTAAAGGATTCACCAACATGGTGATTAGTCTGGACTTTCGATCTTCTATAGTACGTGTTGCCATTATGGCAGGTACATTACAACCGAATCCCATAATCAGTGGGATAAAGGACTTGCCATGCAGTCCCATCCGGTGCATTATTTTATCCATGATAAATGCGGCGCGTGCCATATACCCCGAATCTTCCAATATAGAAATAAAAAAGTATAATATGAGGATATTCGGCAGGAAAACGATAACACCGCCCACTCCACCGATAATACCATCTATCAGTAAGTCTTTCAAAGGACCTTCAGCCATATTGTTTCGTATCAGGTTGCCTAATTGGTCTACTAGCCATTCAATACCTTGCATAGGATAGTCACCCAAAACAAAGGTTCCCTCAAACATGATATAAAGAAACAGGAAAAAAATAGGATATCCCAAATGCGATGTGTCACAATACTGTCTATCACGCGGGTCGTTTGTTCTTTTTCCAAATGATTGTCGGTGAATGTTTCTTTCAAAGCTCCGGTGATAAAACCATATTTAGCATCCGTAATAGCTTGCTCGCTGTCTTCGTTCATCACTTTACGGATACGTAATGTTTCCTTGTTGCGTATCGCTATGATTTCTTTGCCATTAGGCAGTGTAGAGATGAAATTTTCTATTTCCCTATCGTTTTCCAGTAATTTGATGGATAGGAAGCGGGTGGAATATTTATGGCGTATGTCTTCGTTTTGACTGATTGCTTTCTTGACTTCTTCGATACTGCGCTCCAGTTCAGGACCGTGGTTAATATGAATATGACGCATATATCCGCGTGGGCGGGCATCTTCCTCTTCTTTGTGGCTTCCGAATTCGTGGTCGGGTACGTAGGTTTTGTGCCAGTCTCTCAGGTCTTCCAGAATTTCAGAACGTATTTCGCCCTTTTGTGACAGGAAATCTCCTCCTTCGTAAATACCGATGATAACATGGAACAGTTTGTCTACACCTTCTCCCCGTCGGCAGACAGTAGGTACCATAGGCACCCCGATCAGCTGGCTTAATTGGTATAATCCAATTTATTTCCGCTGGCTTCCAGCTCATCGTACATATTCAAGGCGATAACCATACGCACATTCATATCAATCAATTGGGTGGTAAGATAGAAATTACGTTCCAAGTTAGAAGAGTCTACCACATTGATAATTACATCCGGAGTTTCTTCAATGATATGTTTGCGTACATAAAGTTCTTCCGGAGTATAGGCTGAAAGAGAATAGGTTCCGGGTAAATCTACAATACGGAAATGATAACCTTGGAAATCGAAAAAACCTTCCTTGGCATCTACTGTCACACCACTGTAGTTTCCTACATGTTCGTGGGCGCCGGATGCAATATTGAATAGCGAAGTCTTTCCACAATTGGGATTACCTACTAAGGCTACATTGATTGTACGGCGTTTGCCTTTTGCCAGTGCCACCAGTTCTGATTCGGGCACGGGTACATCTTCTGTTATGGAACCATGGTAAGGGTTTTGCATCGTGCGTGCTTCCTGCTCGCTTACCACCTCAATCATATCTGCCTCTTGTCTTCGGAGGGAGATCTCGTAACCTAGTAGTCTGTATTTTATAGGGTCTTTCAAAGGGGCGTTCAAGATTACCTCTACGGTTTTTCCTTTAATAAAACCCATTTCAACGATTCGCTTGCGGAAACCACCGTGGCCTAAAACCTTGACTATTACGCCTTTTTCTCCTGTTCTTAATTCGGATAAACGCATTTTGTTTTAAATTTTTGCAAAGATAAGTTATTACTTAGAAGTATGCAAATTATTTAGATTGTTTTTAAATAAAGAACGGGCACTTTGTTTTTGTCTTGCAGAACTCTTATCTTTGTGCCATGTTTCATTGGAATATTCAGAAGTATATAGAGGAGAAACAACTTTTCACCTTGCATGATAAGGTGTTAGTGGCATTGAGTGGCGGGCAGATTCGGTAGCTTTGTTGCGTGTCTTGCTTGTTTTAGGGTATCATTGTGAGGCTGCCCATTGTAATTTTCACCTTCGTGGTGAGGAATCCGATAGAGATGAAAGGTTTGTCAATGAGTTGTGTAAAGGATTAGGAGTGGCTTTGCATGTTACTCATTTTGATACGGTCACTTATGCTTCGAGGCATCATGTTTCTATTGAGATGGCGGCTCGCGAAATGCGCTATGATTGGTTCGAACAACTGCGTAAGGAGAGGGGGGGGGCTGTTATTGCCGTAGCCCATCGACCGGGACGATGAGTCGTGGAAAACTTTTTTATTGAATTTGATACGTGGCGCGGGAATCAATGGCTTGAAAGGTATTAGTCCGCATAACGGCTGCATTGTACGGCCTTTGTTGGAGGTGAGCCGTCAGGAT
>ENA-OQER01001005-OQER01001005.1-human-gut-metagenome-genome-assembly--contig:-NODE-1005-length-14620-cov-10.829987_pt1 | contig 14620 bp, 16 predicted proteins | sample MGYA00242797_ERZ504639 | MGnify/ENA primary metagenome ERZ504639 (study PRJEB26092, sample SAMD00036306) | human gut metagenome | host: Homo sapiens | study: EMG produced TPA metagenomics assembly of...
CGCCAACTGTGTGAAGTATGGTACCGAGGCAGACGGTTACGTAACTACGTAAAGGGTGCCAACGTTGCAGCTTCCTGAAGGTTGCCAAGGCTATGATGGCTCAGGGTATCGTATAATAAAATGACAGATATTTAATTAAACACATAAAAAATCCTAACTTCTCTTCGTGAGAGGTTAGGATTTCTTTTTTTAAAGCAACAACAAGACTATTGTCGTGGCTGATAAAACAACACAGCCTTGATGTAGGTTTCAAACTTCAGGTCGCATGGCGCGCCAGCCGAAAGCGGATAATGGCTTTCAGTACAGCATATAGCACAATGCCAACATCAGGCCGACAGCGATAGCCAAAACCGTAGTTCCCATCTTACCATAAATATAGGCACTGTCGGGAAAAGCCGAAAGAACGATAACAGGCAACAAAGTGATAATGCCACCCACCGTCAGCTTATTGCGACTGCTTCCTCCCATATCGAGAATAGCTTGCTTGTCAAAAAGATAATCATCCAGTTCCATACCCTCGATACCATAGTCTTCCATCTTGGGGAAGTCGGGATAATTGCCATACAACTTGATTTTGTTGGTCACTTTATGCTCAAAATCGTTGAGGATTTGCTTTTCTGGTTCTCTGATGTTCATGACTTTAAATAATTAAGTGGAGATTAAAAATAAAAATATAAAAAGAAAGCAGTGCCCCTATAAGCCGAGTTCTGTTCCTGCAACAAAGTACAGGTGCATGTCATTTATCTAATCCCTGAGTCACCCCAGGGCTTGAGCACTCTACCCTCCGCAGCTGCCATAAAAGACACTCGGGCGAGCAACCCTCAGTCTGCGGTATACATGAGCTTACAGCACCCAGCCGACACAGCATGACGATCACCCGTCATCTGGTGGTCTCTTACACCACCTTCTCACCCTTACCCTGCTTTCATCTAAAGACTCAACAAGGCGGTTATTTTCTTCTGCCTACACCTACTGTCACCAATAGCTTCTATTTTCGGAAGTGGGATGCTCTGCGCTGCCCGGACTTTCCTCTCGTCTTACCATGAAGACCAGCGACACGCCGGGGCACTGCTTTCTGTATCTTACTAAAGTGCAAAGGTACAAAAAACTTTCGAAAAGAAAAGGACTTTTCTTACTTATTTTCAATATTTCAATCCTATAAGGATAACAAAAGCCCTCTTATCAGTACACAAAAAGGGCTTTAGCAAGACTGTTTTGTTAACAGTTTTTTGCACATTACAAAATATTAATTCCATATTTACAACTATGCATATCAAGCAAAGTGTTGAATATTTGTAAATTTAGGCACATTCTTGTTTAAGAGCCGTTAATATGTTAATTTAGAATGTTAAAACGGGATAAAAATACATGTATAATTGACTGTTTCTCGTTTTTTGCACCTATATTTGCAACCGAAATGAAAAGTTGGCAACGCCAACAAAGCAAACATTAAAATTAACAACAAAAAATTATACATTATGAGAAAAGTAAGCAAATATGTTTTGGCTGTGCTCTGCATCAGCTCACTCGCATTCTCAGCAGGCGCATTCATGAAAGTCAATGCAGCCGCACCATCAGTGACTTCGGCCGCTCCTGGTCAACCAGTAGATTTAACCTATGCTGCCGAAAAGCTCTGCCAGCAGTTGTCCATATTAAATATGTACAGAACTCAAAGGTACAGACAGTAGATGTTCAGAGCAATCCGTTTGGAGATTTCTTCGATCCATTCGGTTTCTTTGGCAACCCAGGCGGTGGACAAGGCGGAACACGCAAACAGAAAGTGCAGACTCCCAAGAGAGAGGCTACAGGCTCTGGTGTCATCATCAGCAGCGACGGATATATCGTCACCAACAACCACGTGGTAGAAGGAGCTGACGAACTGACGGTAACACTCAACGACAACCGCGAATTCTCTGCACGCATCATTGGTACAGACAAAAGTACAGACCTTGCCCTGATAAAAGTCAACGCGAAAGACCTCCCTACTCTTCCTATTGCCAACAGCGACAACGTCAAGGTTGGCGAATGGGTCATTGCAGTAGGCAATCCTTTCGGTCTGAACAACACTGTCACAGCAGGTATCATCTCTGCAAAGGCTCGCTCGTTAGGTGCCAACGGTGTGGAGAGTTTCATACAGACTGATGCCGCCATCAATGCTGGAAACTCAGGCGGTGCACTGGTCAACACACAGGGCGAGCTGGTAGGTATCAACGCCATGCTCTACTCGCAGACAGGTTCATACGCAGGCTATGGTTTCGCTATTCCTACCTCTATAATGAACAAGGTAGTAGACGACCTGAAGAAATATGGCAGTGTACAGCGCGTGATGCTCAGCATTCAGGGAAGCGATGTGCTCAACTACATCAACTCACAGAAGGAAAATGGCAAAGAAGTAGATTTAGGCACCAATGAAGGTGTATATGTAGCCAAAGTGGATGAGGACGGAAACGGAGCCGACGCAGGCTTGAAGGAAGGTGACATCATAACCAAGGTAGACGGCAAGAAGGTGACCAAGATGGCTGAACTCCAGGAAGCCCTCAACGGCAAACGCCCTGGCGACAAACTCTCTATCACCTACTTACACAACAAGAAGAGCTACACCAAGAGCATCACACTCAAAAATGCTCAAGGCAACACTTCGGTCATCAAGAGTGCCGATCTGGATGTATTGGGTGGAACCTTCCGTCCTGTGACAGAAGCACAAAAGAAGGAACTTGGCATCAAATATGGTCTGGAGGTATTGAAGGTTGGAGCTGGCGCACTCAAGGATGCCGGAATTTCGCGCGGACTTATTATCCAGCGTGTAAATGATACCAACATCACCACGCTCGATGACTTGCAGAAGATAGTAAAGAGTGCATCCACAAGCAAGGAGCCAGTACTCTACATTCAGGGTGTATGGCCTACAGGCAAGAAGTCATACTTCGCCGTGCCTCTTCAGAAAGACTAAGCAAAACAAAGTCAACTATTGAGGGGCAAGACCAAGCCTGAGAAATGATAATAAATAAGTAAAACAGTTCTATAAATAAAAAAATAGCAGATATTTTCTCAAATATCTGCTATTTTGCACATATCGACAAAAAAGCGTATTTTTGCATCTACGAACAAAAAATAATGCTAACCATGAGACAACTGAAAATATCAAAGTCGATAACCAACAGAGAGAGTGCATCACTTGAAAAATACCTTCAAGAAATTGGGCACCAGGATCTTCTTACAGCAGATGAGGAGGTGGAACTGGCTCAACAAATCAAAAAGGGTGACCGCAAAGCACTTGAGAGATTGACGAAGGCCAACCTTAGATTTGTCGTTTCCGTCGCCAAGCAATATCAGAACAAGGGTCTGAGCTTACCCGACCTCATCAACGAGGGAAACCTCGGCTTGATAAAAGCAGCCGAAAAATATGACGAGACAAGAGGCTTCAAGTTTATCTCTTATGCTGTATGGTGGATTAGACAAAGCATTTTGCAGGCCATAGCAGAGCAAAGCCGCATCGTACGCCTCCCGCTCAACCAGGTGGGAAGTGTCAATCGTATCGCCCGCGAACTGAACAAGTTTGAGCAGGAAAACGAGCGCAAGCCCAGTGTGGAAGAAATGGCCGACCGCATAGACCTTCCCGAGGAAAAGATCGCAGAGGCGATGAAGATCAATACGCACCATGTAAGCATGGACGCACCTTTCGCCGACGGCGAGGACAACAGCCTGCTTGACTTCCTGCCCAACACCGACTCACCTTCTACCGACAACGTACTCGATCAGGAATCGCTACGAACAGAGATAGGAAGAGTGCTCGATGTTCTCAACGACAGAGAGCAGAAGTGATAAAAGCTTTCTTTGGCATCGGCATGCAAGAAATGACCCTCGAGGAAATTGGAGACAAATACAACCTCACCCGCGAAAGAGTAAGACAGATTAAGGAGAAGGCAATTCGCAGGCTGAGATACAACACGAAAAGTAAAACGCTGAAGACCTACTTAGGCCAGTAAGCAATATCCATAACAGAAGAAACAGAAAATGAAACTTAGAAAATCAGTATTTGCAGCCATTGCTGCCACATTGCTTATCGCTGTCAGCATGCAGGCCAAAGACGAGATGAAGCGAATTTATATCTTTGGATTTGCATCATCGTTCAACGATTCTATCGTATGCTTCACCGATGTGCAGGCAGTAGACTCTGCCTGGCTCAACAGCAAGAACCACTTCCTGGTAAGCAGAGAAGATTACTCTTACCAGTTGCGCGACTATTTAGAGGGAGAAGGTTACAAACACCCCACCTGCATGGTAAGCTACAGCACAAACCTGAAAAAGCTGACCAAGAAATATAACAAAATGCGCAACAGCTATACCGCTCAACCCAAAAAATCCAAAAACAAAAGCGGTATGATAGAGGATGCAACACCAAAATATCAGGTAAAAATCATCGGTATGGACCGTTTCATATTCTCGGGCATTAAGCCCGACTATGAGGTCAACGAAGAGGTGGCTCAGAAGCCAGCCAAGAAGATTAAGGCAAAAGACGCACTGAAACAACAAAAGAAAAAGAAGCGTAATGCAAAATGAGAACTTCTTTAGCATAGCCGAACTCGACATCAAGATCTGCTTTGCCGAGTCACCATTCAACGGCATGCATCTTATCCCATCATTAGAACCCTTCAGAGAGAAAAATCTGAAGGGTGAACTTTTTTTCAACTCTCGGTTGACGATACCCTGAGCCCCTACCCAAAGGAAAAACGCAAACGCATCAGAGCCTTTGATACAGGAAATGGAAACACCATCGTCGACAAACTCGACAATGGCGGATACCAGTACATCATCAAGGACATACAAGGTGCCAACTGCTGCCTGTTGCTGACCAATAAAGACTTCAGCGACTGCCAATGCGCACTGAACGGTAACTACAACATGCGAAAATTCGGACTCAACAATGCCCTGATGCTCATCTTTGCCTTTGCAGGAAGCAAGATAGAAACACTCTTGCTGCATGCATCACTTGTAAGGCAAAACGGATATGGCTATGCCTTCATTGCCAAGAGCGGAACGGGAAAGAGTACACAGGTGAGCATGTGGCTGCGCTATCTGTCGGGGTGCGACTTGATGAACGACGACAACCCTATCCTACGAATCATAGATGGTACACCTTATATATATGGTAGTCCCTGGAGCGGAAAGACACCATGCTATCGCAACGTAAAAGCAAAACTCGGTGCCATCACCCGCATAGACCGCGCACAAAAGAACTATGTGGAAAAGCTATCACCAGCAGAAGCCTTTGCATCCATACTGCCATCTTGTTCTTCTATGAAATGGGATCTGGATATTTTCAACAATATCTGCAATACCATCAGCCATCTTGTTGAGCTGTCGGATATCTACACCTTGCACTGCCTTCCCAATCGCGAGGCTGCCATTGTATGCAACCAAGCCATCAGAAAAGCATAACCCCATTCTGTATAAGATTTTATATGATGAAAGAGACTACATTACAAGTAACGGAAATACAGTTTCCTAATGCGCAACTACTGCCCGAAATCATTAAGTTGCTTAATGAGGGACACACTGTCACCCTGCAGCTCAGGGGCTTTTCCATGCGTCCGTTCCTGGAAGACAAGCGCGACAAAGCCCTGCTTGCCAAACGCGAGATATACAATATCGGTGAGCCTGTATTGGCAGAAATCAGTCCGCGCCACTATGTACTGCATCGCATCATCAAAATTGAGGGCGAGGACGTCACACTGAAGGGCGACGGAAACCTCACAACAGAAAGTTGCAAGATGAAAGACATCAAGGCCATAGCTGTGGGATTCTACAGAAAAAGCCATCAAACACTCGACAGAATTGACGGCAGGAAATGGAGAATCTACTCTGCCATCTGGACTGCCTTGTCGCCTTGCCGAAGGTATTTGCTGGCCTTTTATCGCAAGATATGGATTCCGATTTTCGGAATCATGTAATACAAGTAGTATAAGTGAAAGAGTTGAAAAGAATCTATTTTCTAAACTCCTTCACTTCTTCTTTTATACGTTGAATTTACTCTATTATCTCAGCCTGTTTCCATTGGTCTACCAACAGCCGAGCATCACGAGTGCAGTTCCTCATCCACCTCGTACATTTCTATCAACAGATCAACCAGGTCTTTCACCTCAAAGTCTTTTCCCTGAATGCTGTTCCACAAGTAAGCAGAACTTTCATTCATGCTGATGATATTGCTGAAATCAATATTCTCCTCGCCTTCTGCCACGAGAATGTTTTCCCCACAAACAGTACGAAGATTGAATCCGTTCTTAGCTTTCATACTCTAATCGTCTTTATTTCATATTGTCGTTAAACCAATTCACAATCTGGCGCAAGAGATGTCTGCGGCTGTTGCCTCCATATATGCCATGATTACGATTGGTATAATATATCTCCTTAAAGTCCTTGTCTGCCTGAACCAAAGCCTCGGCATACTCGAATGTATTCTGTGGATGAACATTATCATCAGCCATGCCATGACACATAAGCAAAGCTCCATGCAAGTTGTCAACACGCTCTATGGGATTGGTCAGATAGCCAGCGGCATTCTCCTGAGGTGTACGCATATAGCGCTCAGTATACACCGTGTCATAATAGCGCCAGTTGGTGGGAGGTGCCACAGAAACACCTGCCTTGAATACAGGACGGCCCTCACTCATACTCATCAGTGTGCAGAATCCACCAAAGCTCCAGCCCCAGATACCGATGCGGTTTTTATCTACGAAAGGAAGACCGCCTAAATAAAGAGCTGTCTCTACCTGATCTTTTGCCTCTAAGTCACCCAGTCTGAGATAAGTACATTTCTCAAAGGCTGCTCCTCTGCCTCCAGTGCCACGACCATCTACACAAACGACAATATATCCTTCCTGGGCCAGATAATAGTCGAAGGCTCCTCCATTACCCATACTTCCTGTACTCCATGCATCCTTTACCTGCTGGTTACCCGGACCAGAATACTGGAACTGTATAACGGGATATTTCTTGTTGGCATCAAAGTCTACAGGTTTCACCATCCATCCATCCAGTTTCACTCCCTCGGATGTGGTGAAAGAGAAAGGTTCACGTTTTCCCCAATTATACTGGGCAACCTTGTCGAGCAACTCCTTATTGTCCTCCAACACTCTTACCACCTTTCCACGATTGGTACGCGAGGTGAAGACATAAGGATGACTGTAACTGCTCCAAGTATTGAAGAAATAACGATAATCACCCGAGAATATGGCAGCATTGTTTCCACGTGCATCGGTAAGTCTTTCGGTTGTGCCGTTGGCATGTGCCACATAGACCTGTCTGTCGTGCGGACTCAACATGCATGACTGGAAATAGATATCACCCGTTTTCTCATTCATGCCATATACATCAGTCACCTCATAGTCACCCTTTTCTACCTGGCGAATCAACTTCCCCTTAATGTCGTACAGATAAAGATGCATAAAGCCGTCGCGATCACTGGGCAGCAAGATGTACTTATTGCCTACACGAGTCCATTCCACCACTTCTTCCTTCACATACTTGGGCACACTCTCTTTAATCACCAGCTTCGCCTCACCCGTAAAAGGATTGAAAGAATAAAGATTCAGTTCGTCCTGATGTCTGTTCATCGTAAAGGCTATCATACTCTTGGCATCAGGAGCCTGCTTTACGCGAGGAATATAACCGTCCGAAGCCAAAGGTACATTCATGCGTACTGTCTTGCCGGCTTTCACATCATAACTCCAAAGGCTCACCACAGAGTTGTCCTGACCAGCCTTGGGATACTTATAGGAATATTCACCTGGATAATCGGCATACTGTTTCAAGGCAGGCTTCTGACCGCAGAACAACTGCAGGGAGTAAGTCTTCACCTTCGACTCATCATAACGAATCCAGCTGAGTGCAGTTCCGTCAGCATTCCAAGCAAAAGCCTTATTGAAACCAAACTCTTCTTCGTTCACCCAGTCAGGGATACCATTAATGATTTCATTGAACTTGCCGTCGTTTGTAACCTGTACCTCCTTCTTACCATCTGTGATAAAAAGATTGTTCTCTCTTACAAAAGCCACATGGCGGGAGTCTGGTGACCATGTAGCCACCTGCTGGTTCTCTCCATCCGACAACTTGAGCAAAGACTTGCTGGCAATGTCGTAAATGAAATACTCTGCTGTAAAAGAACGGCGATAAATACTTTTACGCTTGGTAAGAATGAGCATTCGCTTTCCGTCAGGACTCAGTTCGTAACCATCTACCGACTCAAAGGGAGCCTTGCATACTGCGGCATCAAACAAGACTGTCACCTGCTTGCCAGTCTTAAACGAATAACTCACGATTTGACTTCCATCGTTGCTGATAGAAGCATACAGGTCGGTGCCTTCTATCGGATTCACTCCACTGACATAAGAAGCTGTAAAACATCTCGAAGTAATATCCTCCAAGTCCAACTTCTCAGCTGCCTGTATAGATGACACCATCATAAAGGTTGCTATAAATATAATAAGTTTCTTCATAATCAGTCTTTGTGCAATGCTTGATAGGCGAATCATCCTTGCACTCCAGCAACTGCCGTACGGTTATCTTTGGATTACGCTTCAGATAACTGCTGATGGTCTTTACATAACTTGTGGTAAAGACTTCCTTGTTCATCGCCTTATTCACCACCCACATGATTTTTCCCATGTGAAGGTCTCGGTCAAGCTGCGAACGATTATCAAAATCATCCATAGGATAAATGCTCAACAGATAGAAGGTAAGGCAATCCGGAACAATATAAGTTCGTGACATGGTAGCCCGTTGCTGGGCTGTATAAAATTTCTTGTATAGCGGATACTCGCTGCCCATATACTTGTCAAGCGAAATTCCTACAGAGTGTTCACCCACCACGATACTCTGGTCGAGCGCTCCTATCTGTGCATAGAAAGAAGGCTGCTGCAACTCTGGCATCCAGGCGTTCAGACGTTCAAACGATTCCTTCAACTGCTGGTTGATATCATCCATATTGCATACTCAGCCTCAGCATCGGCAATAAGCGCCTGCAGAGTAGAGTCCTGATAGAACATCAGAAACCGATTGCTGATATTGGCATCAGTAATCGTGCCCAACTGAAGCATCTTCTCTATCAACGTACGTGTTTCTATCGGATAATCGGTATTCATCTGCTGCAAGGCAGAGAAATCTCCTGTTGTCAGATAACGACTTTCCAGACGATCATAGCGCTGTACGGAAAGTACAGCAGCCTCTGCTTCCTCATTCGGCTTAAACTTGAGTTCACAAGCCGAACAAAGAAGAAGCGTCACCGCCATGAATGCCATATATTTAAAAATATTTTTCACTTTGTCGCTATCTATTAACATTACGTGTGCAAAAATACTAAAAAATGTGATAAAAACAAAGTGTTTTTACTAATATTTTTAAACAAAAAGAACAATAATGAACAATTTTGGTGTATTTTTGCTCATTATTGCCCTTTTGTGTAGTCATTATCGTATATTATAATACACTTGCACAGGTTCTTCGTTCAGTTTCTTCCAGTCATTCAACCATCGATACCACTCTTTCTCACCCTTGAAGCCATAGGTCTCATTGGCGCTAGTATAAGCCAGCTTGTAACTCAGCTTGTTGCCTGAAGGACGAACCACCTGTGTGTAGCAGTCTTTATTGGCAGGCATCTCTTTCACCAGCGCAGCCTGCGGCACATAGATACCCAAGCCCACTGTCTCCAGTTTGTGCTTGCCGTCATCCTTGCCCGTTGGCCAGTCACTGCCATAGCAGCCTCTTAAGCCCTTGCCGTCAGTATATTCGCTGGAACCTTTCACATTGATCAATCCTGTGGCAAACTGATAATCCGACACATCTTTGTTAAAGAATACGTCGACATCAAAATCACGATGCCCCGCATAGATGGTATAACGTATGGTGGCATTGACAGGTTTGAGTCCTGGAGCTGGTGTCCAGCCATTGTCTATTACTTCAACAATGGCTCTTACAGGACCTTCCGAGATAACTCTCTGTTCTTGGTACATTACATTGGTCAGCAATACTTGATTCTCTCCATCCCAGCCACGGAGGCACCCAAGCCATAGGTATTGCCCACCCACAGGCAGTCATCACCCGAGCCACCCTTCAACTGTTCCTCAGAAGGATAGAACTGCGTATCACGAATCACCAGTCCCTTGTTCACCTTGCCATATAGGTCGATAGTCTGTCGATGGTCGAAGTACACACGCATGGCTACCAATTCGCTTTCAAAACATACGCCATGGGAGTGGACATAATGGTAAGGATCCTTGGTCTTCTTGTCAAATGAGATACTGCGCATATAGATATCCTGCGCATTTTTAGCCAGTTTTTTATTTCGGCTTGGCAATACCAGTTCGGCAAAGGTACGGGCAGGATAGCAGTCTGGTCACCTTCCTGCAATAACAGCACGCTTACCTCCTTAATCAAAAAGCCCAAACTGGTCTTGAAAAAGCAAAAGGAACTATCAAACGTGAACTTGGTCGCAACTTAACTATGTACAAAATTCCAGATTTGACATTCATCAAAGATGAATCAATCGAATACGGCAATAAAATTGACCAAATGCTTCGTGATTTGGAAACTAAAAATAACATAGCTTTCCATTTCAGTTAAAAATAGAAAAACAATTAAGAACTCGCTAATTGGCGGGTTCTTTTGTGTTATAATAAAAGTGTTTTTTTGAAATGGGGAAATAAAAAAGATGAATATTACAGTTTATTTGGCTTCAAGTATGGGAAATACACCAGATTATCATGAACAAGTTGTCGCATTTGCGAATTGGTTAGCTCAACATGACCATTGTTTGGTTTATGGTGGAAGCAAAACTGGGCTTATGGGAGTTTTGGCGGACACGGCATTGGCACAGGGGGCTAAAGTCTATGGTATCATGCCTGATTTTATGCAAAAACGTGAAAAGGCACACCAAGGCTTAACACACTTGCAAATTGTTGATAACATGGATGAGCGTAAGCGTCTCTTAATGGAAGAGGGCGACATTTTAGTCGCATTTCCAGGCGGTCCAGGGACACTTGAAGAAATTATTCAGGCTATTTCATGGGCGCGTGTTGGGCAACTCGACAAACCCTGCTTGCTTTTTAATATGAATGGTTACTATGATAGCCTCAAAGAACAATTTAATCAGATGGTGTGTGCAGGATTTTTAACGACATTTGACCGCAAAAAGGTTATCTTTGTCGATAGTCTGCAAGCGTTAGAAGAGGTTATCAGTGGTTATCAGAAATGAGGGATGGGATTTATGGATTTACAAGCGTTATTTGCGCAAGATGAAGAGTTAATGATGATTCTTAGGATAATAGCAGAGCTGGATTTGCAGGATTCTTGGCTAGCAGCTGGGACATTACGCAATTATGTTTGGAATGTCTTGTCAGGAAAAGCTGGCTTGATACAAGCAAGTGATTTAGATGTCGTTTTTTATGATGTCAATGTGTCTTATGCTGAAACGCTGGTGCTTCAGCAAGACCTTCAACAGCGCTACCCAGCCTATCAATGGGAAATCAAGAATCAGGTTTATATGCACAGCCATAGTCCAAATACGCTCCCTTACCAAAATGCGAGAGATGCTGTTAGCAAATATCCAGAGCGTTGCACAGCCATTGCAGCAAGATTGAACAATGATGAGTTGGAACTGTTTTTGCCTTATGGTGATGACGATATTGTTAATTTTGTCGTGCAACCGACACCGCATTTTTTTAGAAGATAAGAAACGGATGCAGGTCTATCGTGAACGCCTTGCTAAGAAAGATTGGCAGGAAAAATGGCCAAACTTACAACTGCTTGATAAATAAGAATAATACGCTAGGTGAAACAGATTGCTTTAATTTTTGCAATGTGTTTTATTTTTTAATCTTTTATCGTTGACAAATGTAAACGATAATCGTATAATGAATCTACAAAAGTAAACCAAAACTATTTTAAAGGAGGTAACAAATGTCAATTTCAAATGCAGAATGGGAAATTATGCGTGTTGTTTGGACGAAAGAGGAAACAACTAGCAGCCAGATTTTGGAAATTCTCGAGCAAAAGACAGACTGGACAGCCTCAACTGTTAAGACATTGTTGAAACGATTAGTGGATAAAGGCTATTTAGCAACACAGAAATCGGGTAAATCATTTCTTTATTCAACACTTGTTTCTGAAGAAGAAGCTATTAATCGACAAGCCGATGAGCTTTTTGATAAATTTTGTCAGCGCAAGCATACCGCGATTATCAAACATCTCTTGGAAACAACGCCGATGACAATGGCAGACATTAACGATTTGCAAGCTCTGCTATTGTCCAAAAAAGAAGAGGCACTTGAAAAAGTGCCGTGCAATTGCATCCCTGGGCAATGTCGCTGTAAAGAGCATTTGAGTGCTTAGGGTTAGATTGGAAAGGAAAATAAATGGCAAAAGAAGAAGTTTTCGTCATTGACGGCATGACCTGTGCAGCTTGTGCCTTAACGGTTGAAAATGCTGTTAAAAAGCTAGACCATGTTGACTCCGCTGTTGTCAATCTAACAACAGAAAAAATGACGGTGGATTATAATCCTGACTTAGTCAGTGAAAAAGAAATTGAAAAAGCGGTAGCAGATGCAGGTTATAGCGCCAGCGTTTTTGACTCGACAACGGCAAAGAGTCAATCAGAGCGCCAAAGTGAAGCCACACAGAATATGTGGCGTAAGTTTCTTTTGTCAGCTTTGTTTGCGATACCGCTCCTCTATATTTCTATGGGAAGTATGGTGGGGCTTTGGGTGCCAGAAATCATTAGCATGTCAGCTCACCCATTGAACTTTGCTTTGATTCAGCTGATTTTGACGTTTCCTGTCATGTATTTTGGACGTCGTTTTTTATGTCAATGGCTTCCGCTCATTGTTTAAAGGGCATCCTAATATGGACTCGTTGGTTGCTTGGCAACAACGGCTGCCTTCGTTTACAGCCTTTACGGTGTTTATCATATTATACTGGGGCATAGCCACCACGCGCATATGCTGTATTTTGAATCAGTTGCGGTGATTTTGACCTTAATCACTCTCGGGAAATACTTTGAAACGCTGTCAAAAGGTCGCACGTCAGATGCCATTCAAAAATTGGTGAAATTATCAGCCAAAGAAGCAACGGTTATCCGTGACGGTGTGGAACAAGCTGTTGCGATTGAGGACGTGCGCGTTGGGGACCTCATTTTAGTAAAACCTGGGGAAAAATCCCTGTTGACGGTAGTGTGGTTTCAGGGCACTTCAGCGGTTGATGAGTCAATGTTGACAGGGGAAAGTATCCCAGTTAAGAAAGTCACAGAGGATAAGGTTTATGGTGCTTCAATCAATGGACAAGGGGCGCTAACCATTCGTGCTGAAAAAGTTGGTGATGAAACCTTGCTCGCCCAAATTATTAAATTGGTTGAGGATGCGCAGCAGACCAAAGCACCGATTGCGAAAATTGCGGATAAGGTAGCAGGTGTTTTTGTTCCAACTGTTATCGTGATTGCGCTTGTCACCTTCATTTTCTGGTACTTGATTATGGGACAACTTTTGTCTTTGCTCTCCAAGTTGCCATTGCGGTTCTTGTCATTGCTTGTCCTTGTGCGCTTGGTCTTGCAACACCGACAGCGATTATGGTCGGAACTGGTCGCAGTGCTGAAAATGGTATCCTCTATAAACGCGGTGATACCCTTGAAAATGCTCACCACCTCGATACCATTGTCTTTGATAAAACAGGAACTATCACCCAAGGCAAACCACAAGTTGTTGATATTTTTGCTTACCAAGGCGATAAAGATAAGCTTCTTGCACAAGTTGCCTCAATCGAGAAATTGTCAGAACACCCTCTTAGTCAAGCCATTGTGGAAAAAGCATCCGCAGATAAGTTAGCTTTGACAGAGGTCACACAATTTAAGTCCTTAACAGGATTTGGCTTGCAGGCCGATATTGACGGACAAACAGTTTACGTCGGAAACCGCAAGTTAATGGAAAAATATCAGGTTGACTTGACCGCTAGTCAAGAAGCGGTGCTGGCTGCGACTCAAAAAGGACAAACACCGATTTACATCTCGGCAAATGCACAACTACTAGGACTTATCACCGTAGCTGATTTGCTAAAAGTAGACAGTAAAGAAACCGTCGCTAAATTGCAAGAAAAAGGCATTGATGTTGTCATGCTGACAGGCGACAATAGCAAGACAGCGCAAGCTATTGCCAAACAAGCTGGTATCAAAAAAGTTATTAGCGAAGTTCTACCAGACCAGAAATCGCAATCCATTCAGGATTTGCAAAGTCAAGGAAAAATGGTTGCCATGGTTGGTGATGGGATAAATGACGCACCTGCCTTAGCGGTAGCAGATATTGGTATCGCTGTCGGTTCTGGGACAGACATTGCTATTGAATCAGCAGATATTATTCTCATGAAACCAGAAATCTCAGATGTTCTGAAAGCCTTGAGCATTAGTCGTTTAACGATTAAAATTATCAAGGAAAATCTTTTCTGGGCATTTATCTACAATATCTTAGCAATTCCTGTCGCTATGGGTGTATTATATCTATTTGGTGGACCTCTGTTAAATCCAATGATTGCAGGACTTGCCATGGGATTTAGTTCAGTTTCAGTCGTCCTCAATGCCCTTCGC
>ENA-OQER01001006-OQER01001006.1-human-gut-metagenome-genome-assembly--contig:-NODE-1006-length-14604-cov-2.049872_pt1 | contig 14604 bp, 15 predicted proteins | sample MGYA00242797_ERZ504639 | MGnify/ENA primary metagenome ERZ504639 (study PRJEB26092, sample SAMD00036306) | human gut metagenome | host: Homo sapiens | study: EMG produced TPA metagenomics assembly of...
CATACATATATTCTATTGGCATTCATCAATATATTTTTTATGCTATATCAGCAGCCGTCATCATCCATATAACTATCTGATAGTACCCGGCTGCACTTATAGGAAGTCCAGCTGCGCAAACAGCAGGAAAAAAATGTCATGCATATAGTTTTATATATATTAATCAACGCTTCAACAGAATCCCTTGCAAGATTATAAGCACCCATAAAGACTGATAAAAGCATTGTTATCAACGAAATACTTATTACTCCCGCTGCTGTTTCTTTAAGCTGCTTTTCATTAAAAAGCGGTGTCATAGTCCTTATAAGTGCTGATGCTATGCATAATGCAAGCACATGTGCAACGTTTTTCTTTTCCGAATATATAACATCAGATATATATATTAATAACTTTTTTACATAACCGGAATTATCCTTATCATCCAGAACAGACTGCATTATTTTTCCATATGAAATATTTATTCCAGTTTCGCTCTTAACAATCCTGTCTATATCTTTATAATCATCAGAAACTATATAATCATCAGAAATTACATTTTCCTCATCCTGACATTCCGCTGCATGGCATACTGAAAGATGATTATTTTTATAAAGGCACTCCCATACAGCAATATCAGTACAAACACTATCGTACACATAAATAAGCTACGTTTTATTTTAAACATCTATTCACCATTCAAGAAGTGCAATAATAACAGGCATGCCAACATCACTATTGATATTCTGCACATCAACTCAAGCTGTGATGCCATCGCATTATAACCATTATCCCTGCATATATCAGAAACAAACTGCGTTGCTATTGATAAACCGGTTATCTTTATAACAATCTTTATATAGCCCTTTTCTATATCTATATTGTTAATAAGAACATTTATATATCCTGTAATAACAGAAAAAATCCGCAGCATATATATTGAAATAAATACACCCGTTATAAGTACAATAATAGAAACAAATGCTGGTGCTTCTTTTTTATAAGAAAGCAGCTAATAACAACGCATACAACAACTATTAATATCTGAAGCATTATTTACACTACCCCTTCTTACGCAGACTTTATATATCAAACAGCTTCTGCATTGACGAAAACAATTCAACAATATAAGGTATTACCCAATAAAGTACGATAAGTATTCCGGCAAGGCTTGTAAGAAATGCCTGGTCATCCCTGCCACTATGTTTTAATATCTGGTTAAGAATTGAAACGATTACTCCTACTGCAGCGATTTTAAAAATTATATCTGTATTCATATACCTGCCTTTCCTGTATATATTATCATTTCACTTTATGCTCATATTAAAATAATCGCTATGATAACACCCGACATAACCCCTGACACCTGGTATATCCTTGATTTAGACCTCACTTCCTGCTGCAGCCTGCAATATATACTTTTTAATTTATCACTGACAGTATTTATACATGTTATCTGCATCTGTTTATCTATATATATGTTTATACATCGTAGTTCTTTAAAGCATCTATTTCTTCCCTTTTAACAAATCCTGATTTTAGCAGTTTGTCCATTTCAAGCAGCCATATCTCATCAAAAGGACCACCTCTCCCGCTTATATCAGTCAGCTTTATGTATATATTTTCATATGTACTGCTAACTATATTATTATTTATGCTTTGCGATAATTCCTGACATATCACAGGAAATGGTGTCAGTCCATATCTTATCTGCGACCTGATATAATCAAAAGAATATATAAATGCATCTATTACATTTATTCTTTCTTTTAACCGGCTGACAAGATAAAAACCATAATATGTCGTCATTGAAATTATAAGCACTGCTCCCGATAGTTTATACATTTCTCTATTGTCCCCTTTCCATGCCTTTTGGACATTATTATTAATTTATTAAAACCATCTTTTCCTATAAGCTCCCTTACATAAGGCTTATTAAGGACGTCTTCTATTGAATATCCATGTACAGTTCCTATTATTATGCAGCCACATGCGATACAATATCTGATAGCCTGGGCATCATATTTACTGCCTATTTCATCAACAGCTATCATTTCCGGTGACATGGCACGTATAGCCATAAGCATGCCTGAATCTTTGGGACATCCATCAAAAACATCTGTTCTTGTGCCTATATCATTCTGTGGCTCTCCCATAAAACAGCCAGCTATCTCCTGCCTTTCATCAATAAGACTTATATTCATGGATAATTCTGCATTGTCAGATATATTACGTACAACATCACGGAGCAATGTTGTCTTACCGCATCCTGGAGGTGATATTATAAGTGTGTTTTCCAGGCCTCCTGCATATATAAAATCCATAACTTTGTCACTGCAGCCTGGCACCTGATGTGCAACTCTTATACACAGAAATGTTATATAATTGAAATTTCTTATGTTATTGTTTTCTACTATTGCATGTCCTGCTATTCCTATTCTATGTCCACCTTCTATTGTAATAAAGCCCTGTCTGAAGCTTTGTTCATATGCATATATAGAATAATCAGCGGCAAGTTCGATTATTTTTCTTATATGTTCTTTACCGGCTTTTATTCTGCTTATCACTTCTTTATTATCATATATAATAGTTATGTAACGTCCCACCCTTATTCTTATTTCGTTAATCTTATCAAACCTCAGCCTGTTCAGATTAAGTCCCAATACCAGATCTTGGGGAGGATTCTTGTTATCTGACTTATATCACCCATAAAAAAACAACCTCCATATACTGTTTTTCACAGTATATGAAGGTTGTCTTCTGATTATTCATATCATGATCATTCAACTGATTTAAGTGATTCTACCATAGGTATTTTCTTAAGTGATGGATACATAAAAATATTAATAAGTAATGAGAACAATATAGTTATTCCATACGATATTAAAAATGAACTTATATTAATCTTAGTTCCAAACATAACACCATCAAGTTCAATAGTTGTCATAATATAAGCATGCAGTGCCATTCCAAGAAGAAGTCCAAAAACTCCTCCAATAAGTGTAAGAATTATAATTCTCCCTGTAAACATACTCCCCAACCTCTCTGTCATAGAAACCAAGGACTTAATAGTCGCAATTTCTCGTATACGCTCTGATATATTAACATTTGTAAGATTATATAAAACTACAAATGCAAGCATTCCGGCTGATATTATTAAAACCCATGTTACAAGATCAAGCGATTGTATCATATTCTCAAATCTCGTTATATTAGCTTTAACAAACGTAAGGGATTTCACGTTATTATCTGTTAGATATCTGTCTCCTATAACAGACTGTATATCATCTCCATCAGAAGTTAATATTCCAAGTATCCTGTTATTATCCGGTGTATACCCAAACACCTGGCTGTAGTACTCAGACGTCATAAAAATATAGTTATTTATATACATTTCCATAACACCTGATACCTTCACCGTTGCCTGCTTATTATCTTCATCATGTATAAGAACGTTATCTCCTTCTTTAACATTCAGGTCTTTAGCAAGCTTCTCACTTATTATAACTCCTGAATCATCACTCTATAGTTTCTTACTTTCTTCTTGTCCTGAAGGTAACATTAATCCATATACGCTGATGTATCGTTTACAACTGTTATCTCCGTACTATAATCATCTGCACTTCCTGGTATTTTAACTTCTGCCGTATAGGCATAATCCATAAGTGAGGACTTATAATACTCATCTGATGAAATCTTATCAGATAAATTATTTCTGGCATCACTATCTGCATTTTTATTAAATACAAGTATATTATCGTAATGTATTATCTGTCCATACTGATTATCAATAATACTTTGCACACTGTCTTTTATACCAAAACCTGCCGTTATAAGTGCACCACATCCAGCTATTCCTATAACTGTCATAAAGAAACGCTTCTTGTACAGAAATATATTTCTCATGGTAACCTTTTTCGTAAAAGATAAATGCTTCCATATAAATGTATGCTCAAGAAGAATCTTTTTACCATTCTTTGGTGCCTTTGGTCTCATGAGTGCCGATGGAACCTCAGATAATTCGTTATAGCATGAATATAATGTTGCTATAAGAGTCACAAGAATAAGACTTGCTACTGCTACAACAGATAGTATCGTATGACTTGCATACTTTATAGCAGGCATTTGATATATAATATTCCATGATTCATATATAATGTATGGAAATAATCTAAGACCTGCTGCACAGCCTATAACTGCACCTGTTAATGAAGCAAGAAATGCATATATCACATACTTAAGTGCAATCGTTGCTTTTCCATATCCAAGTGCCTTATATGTTCCTATAAGCCCTCTTTCTTCTTCTACCATACGTGTCATAGTTGTAAGACACACAAGACCAGCTACTATTATGAAGAACAACGGAAAAACAGTTGCTATAGCCTTCATTCTGTTTGCACTCGATTCATAATCCCTGAATGAATATGACGATTCCCTTGTAAGGACATACCATTCCCATGAATCACTATCTGCAAGTGTTTCATTCATTTTCTTATCATATTCTGCATTAACTGCATCAAAATCAAATTGTGCTACTGCCTTTTCATATGCTGGTATAACGTAAGGTTCTATCATTGAGGATACATCCATACCAGGATAATAAGCCTGATATTGTTCTGTAATAGAATCCACTACATTTTTCTTAATCGTTTCTAACAGTTCTTCCTTCTTGTCTGCCTTTGCCTTTGTATACTCATCTATAACTGTCTGCTTTCTTATGTCAAGCCTTTCTTTTGATATAGACTTTATATCATCTGCATACTTATCAATCAGCTTTTTATACTCATCTGAGTAAGTATCCATATCCTTTGCGCCATCTATAACCGCATAACATTCCGTATAGTAGTTGTTTTTGAATTCATCATCACCTACATATATACAATAATTAATATGGCCGTTACCTATGCCAGACGAACCTAAATCATATGATACATAACATGGTGTATACACTATACCAACTACCGTATACTCTGTATCCTTAAATGTGTCATTGATATCATCCTCTGTTCCTGACTTAAAACTGATAACATCGCCAACCTGCATAGACTTACGTGTATCTTCATACTTAACAACACATTCCTTATCATTTGTGGGAGACGTCCTTCTTTTATCCTAAGCTGGTTAATATAGCTGTCATCATCCGATGCTTTTCCAACCGGAATACCTGATATATGTGCAACATTCTCTCTGCCATCATAATCAACGAGTACATCATGCGTATTAGTTTTGTATACAGCCTTTACTCCGTAAACCTTACTGACTGCCTCTATATCCTGTGAAGTAAATCCTATTGATGACAATATCCTTATATCGTTCATATTATACTCATCATAATACGAATCCGATGAATGCTTCATATCTCCTGATGATGCAGTTACTCCTGCAAAAAAAGCTACACCTATCGCTACTATAGCCATAATAGCAAAGAATCTCCCAAGCGATCCTTTTATGTTTCTTATAAAATCTTTAAATACTGCCTTTCTCATCTTATAAAACTACCTTTCCGTAACATGCAAGCTTTGTGTTTATATTCATAATTAATATTTCATTACCACTCTATCTGCTCTACCGGAAGTGGATTCTCATTCACAGTTACACTGTCAACTATACCATTTTTAACTTTTATAACCTTATCTCCCATCGCTGTAAGTGCAAGATTATGTGTTATCACCACTACTGTAACACCACGTTTTCTGCATGTATCCTGTAAAAGCTTCAATATCTGCTTCCCAGTATTATAATCAAGTGCTCCTGTTGGTTCATCGCATAAAAGCAGTTTTGGATTCTTTGCCAGTGCCCTTGCAATGGCAACTCTCTGTTGTTCACCACCCGACAGCTGGGATGGAAAATTAGAGCTTCTGTCTTTAAGTCCTACCGCCTCTATAACCTCATCTATATCAAGCGGATTCTTACATATCTGTGTTGCAAGTTCAACATTCTCCCTGACTGTAAGATTTTGTACAAGATTATAAAACTGGAACACAAAGCCTATATCATATCTTCTGTATGTAGTAAGCTTTTTAGCACTAAATTTAGAAACATTTTCTTTATCTACTATTATTTTACCTGTCGTGGCTGTATCCATCCCACCCATAAGATTAAGTATTGTACTTTTACCTGCACCACTTGCACCTGCAATAACAGCAAACTCTCCTTTCTCTATACTAAAGTCTGCTCCATTAAGTGCTTTAATCTTAACGTCACCCATTTTGTATATTTTCTTTACGTTTTGAAATTCTATATAACTCATATGCACCTCTTCATAACTGATATTTGCTGCCTGCTGCATAACTTTGCAGTCACTATTGGATATTCGTAAAATATTGATATCCATAAGATATAAATAACCTTTTATCCCTTACATTTTACTATAATTTTATCATAATAGCAAAACAAATGTATATACATTTAAAAGCTAAATATATTTAAAAATTCATATATGGAGGTCCGGCTTGAAACCTTTAAAATATATTCTATCATCGCTGACATTTATTGTTATACTTTTTGAATATATATTCTTTTTAATATCTCCTGTTTACTCTTCCTGTTTAAGCCCTGCTGTTCCACATAAAATTACTGCTGTAAGCAAAACACAGCTTGCAGCCAGCAGCAGTCCTAAAAACAATATATCTTTGCATGCACGTTATGCAGCACTTATTGATGCTGACAATAACCGTCTGCTTTACGGTAAAGAAGCTGATATTAAAGCACCCAATGCAAGCACAACCAAAATCATCACCCTTATTACAGCTCTTAACATATGTGCCGATGACTATATAGCAACAACCTCTGCATATGCCGCATCTATGCCAGATGTACAGTTAAATGCAATTAAAGGGGAACAATTCACAATAAAAGACCTGTATTTTTCACTGATGTTAAGATCTCATAATGATACCGCAGTTATTATTGCTGAAAATGCAGCTTACTACTACATATGTAATCTTTCAGATAAAGAAAGGAATGAATTGATATATGATATATCTTTTATACCTGATTATAGTAATAATTCTTCATTTTTAAAAAATATCAGTAAAGAGCAAAGTAAGGTTCTTGTAAGGATATTTACTGATCTTATGAATAAAAAGCTTTAGAGGCGGGTTGTACTAACACACATTTTGTAACTCCTAATGGCCTTGATGCTTCAGATGAGAATGGTATACACCAGACAACTGCCTATGATCTTTCTGTCATGATGTCATACTGTATCAAAAATCCTGATTTTATAGAAATAACAAAAAGCAGTTCCTACAGCTTTAGCAATCTTGATGGTAAAAGATATTCTGTTACTAATGCAAATGCATTCTTATCCATGTATGATAATATAATATCAGGAAAAACCGGCTTTACTGCAGATGCAGGATATTGTTATGTATGTGCTTACAAAGATGAAAACAAAACATTTGTAGTAGCACTTCTTGCATGTGGATGGCCAAATAACAAATCCTATAAATGGACTGATTCAAAAGTACTACTTGATTATGCAAGAAATAACTTTGAAAAGCAGGTGCTTCTTGACAATATAAAAACCTTTAATGTAAAAGTAACTAATGGCACATCAGATGATATCAATGTTGTTATAGATAAAAAATATAGTGCATATGTTAAATCTGATGATGAAGTTAAAATAGAATACAATATACCTGACAGTATTATGGCTCCTGTTAAAAAAAATGATGTCATTGGCACTGTGACTGTATATATAAACAATGAAGCTGTTAAACAATATAACATAATAAGCGATAAAGATATTAATAAATGTAAGTATGTTCGTAAAGTGTCTCGTATTATCCGACATTTCTTGTATTTTTTGTGTATTTTAATTCAATTCTGATGACATCACAATCAAATTATTGTATACTAAAAAAGAATGTGTAGTTTTACACATAGATATAACTTATTATAGTTATATCAGAATGAAGGATAGTGTGAAAAATAAGATTTTCACACGCAAGATTTGTGCTTCGCACAAACTTGAGATGCGCAAAGAAGCAGCGCAGGAATGGAGATTATTATGAATAGAATTTATAAGTGTTTTCCAGGCGGTAAATTCAAAGTTCTTACTTTAAGCTACGATGATGGCAAAATACAGGACAGACGTCTGGTAGATATATTCAATAAAAATGGAATCCGTGCAACCTTTAATGTAAATTCTCAACTTACGGATATGGATATACGACTGGATTCTGATGAGTGGAGTTCTTTATATAAAAACCACGAAATTGCACTTCATACATGCACGCACCCAACTATGAACCGTTGTGGAAGCTACGAAATCACAAGAGAAATCCTTGAAGATAAAACAGCTATAGAAAAGATTATTAAAAGACCCGTACGTGGCATGGCTCTACCTAATGGAGCAGGCAATAAGCTTATCACTTCCATTGCTGCGGATCTGGGAATAAAATATATAAGACCAGCTGCAGATCAATATGCTGCTGTAAAATCAGCCTTGAATATGCAGACTGCTGTGAAGGGCCTATTCTCTTAGGTGATGAAAATGGGTTTTCCATGCCGTCAGATTATATGAACTGGGTACTACATGCCATCATAACCACAACCTTGTTGAATTCGGCAAACGCTTTATGGCTCTTACTAAAACGCAGTATCTTTATATGATGTATGTATGGGGTCACAGCTTTGAATTCGACAGAAATGACAACTGGTCTGTTATAGAAGAATTCTCTGAAATGATAGGACACCGCGATGATATATGGTATGCTACCAACATAGAAATTGTCGATTATAATGAAGCCTTTGACAGACTTCAGATGTTTGCTGACAATGAATACATATACAACCCTAGTGCTTGTTCTGTATGGGTTGCTGTAAACAACAATCATATTGTTGAGATACCAGGTGGGGAAACTGTTAAATTATAATCGTCATTTGTCTAGTTCATGCTATTAACATTTTTATTATAGAAATTTTAAGCATTTTATAATGCATAAGACCGTTAGATACTAATATTATCTAACGGTCTTATCATAATCTTATTTATTTTTCTTTTTACAAAGGCTTTTTATTGCCGTAGTTATCTTAATCGGATTACCATATCTAAGTGTTCCCATTCTATAGATAGCTGAGCCTGCTATACCCACAGCTATTATACCACCAACAAGTATTATGAATGAAACAACAATCTCCCACACTGCCACATTTCCCATGGCAACACGGGCAAACATTGCACTATATGAACTGAATGGCAGGTATGAAAGCACCTTCATAGCTGTACCATCAATATTGCCCAGCTGTAAAAGTGTAACAAAATACACAACCATTATGACCATCTGGATACTTCCAACACTTTTATTAAGGTCCTCTGTCTTAGATACAAGTGCACCAAATGCACCATATATAAATGTATAAAAAAGCACTCCTCCAAGTCCGAATAACGCATATGTAACAATCACATCAGCAGGAATATCAAGAAGCATATCAAGTATACCACCCCATACACTCTGGTTAATCTTATATGCACCAACAACAGCAAGCATAAGAACGCCTGCCTGGCACAGTGCCGCTATAGTTCCTGCAAGTACCTTACCAAAAAACAGAATCTTAGTATCTGCACTTGTTACAAGTACTTCTATAGTCCTGTTTGACTTTTCCTGTGTAACTGAAGTTGCAACCATGACCCCATAGAATATAATTATCATAAATATTATAATGATAAGTATATAACAATACATATAATTAGCGCCCATATCCTTGCCAAGTACAACTGTTTCACTGTTAATCTGTGGATTAAAGGCTGTCATTATCTCTTCATAATCAAGATTATTAGTACTACAATACACCATCTGGTTAAGTGCTGTAAGCACCTGTTCAAACTGCATATTAGTGCTATCTGTCATACTTTTATTATATACAATGTACTCATAATCTGTAAGGCTGTGAACTATAAAGCCTTTCTTTGCTTCTTCCCTGGATATCTTATCTTTTAATGCAGCCTCTGATACTTCCTTTTCAACTTTCATATCATCAAAGGCTGCCTGAAGCATACGTATGTCAGACAATGCACCCGACTCATCATATATAAGCATTATATCCTTATCTTCATCTGTATTATCTGATTTGTCATCTGCATTGTTTTCTGTATTTTCCTCAGTTCCTTTATCAACACCTGTTATTGAACTTATATCAAAAAATCTTGGCACAAACATAATGGCAGCAGCTATCACAGCTATAATGACTGTACTTATTACATATGACTTATTCTTAAGATAAGTCATAATCTCATATTGAAGAACTACACCTAACTTTTTCATCAATGCGCACCTCCTTCAATATTATTCTTTTTATTATCATTGTCTGCTTCATCCCCTACAAGTGAAACAAATATATCATTAAGTGATGGCTTATATGTTTCAAAATGTTCAACATCTATACCACAATCAACTATTCTCTTTAATATATCTGCCCTTGATGCAGCACTTATATTTTTAATAATAATATCTTCTCTTGTTCTTCCTGTTTCAGCTATAATATCTGAAAGCTTTTCTTTTACTATATCCGACAAAGTATCCAGATCTTTGTTAACATCTGATATAACAAGCTGGTTCTCACCATATTTCTTTTTTATATCTTTAAGATTGCCAGAAAGTGCTATATTCCCCTTATCTATTATAGCTATATCACGGCAGAACTCCTCAACATAGCTCATCTGATGACTTGAAAATATAACTATTCTACCCTCATTAATGACTTCTGTCACGACTTCCTGAAGTATCTTTGAATTCACGGGATCCAGTCCACTAAATGGCTCATCAAGTATAACTATCTCTGGTTCACACGCAAGCGTTGAGGCAAGCTGTACCTTCTGCTGATTGCCCTTTGACAATGTTTCTAACTTTCTGTTAGTATATTCATCAATCTCAAGTCGTTTTAACCACTTATTGGCATTATTCACAGCCTCTTTCTTTGATATTCCTCTGAGTCTTGTAAGATATACTATCTGTTCAAGAACTGTTTTCTTAGGATATAGCCCGCGTTCTTCCGGAAGATATCCTATAAGATGCTTTTTAGGATTAAAAGGCTTTCCATCAAGATATACCTCTCCCAAATCCGCTTTGAAAACATCCATAATAATTCTTATGGTAGTTGTCTTGCCAGCGCCATTTCTTCCTAAGAGTCCAAGTGCGCTGCCACTTTCAACTTCAAAAGAAACGCCATGTAAGACCTGGTTATCTTCAAAAGACTTTGTAAGATTTCTTACTTCAAGTTTCATTAAAATGTTCTCCTCTCATATTTGTAAAACTTTTATAGTAATTGTATCATAAAGGGATATTTTGATAGTCAAATCTTGTAATTTTATTATTTATATATTTTACGAATTTATATTAAAAAGCTGGAACAAGGTTAATTGTCCCAGCTTTCGCGCTCTCTAGTCATGCTTTGCATGACTGTTCATTCGTTAATGACGCAAGAAAAGTAAATGTCTGCTTCGCAGCCGCTTCCTTTTCTTTTGTGCTCATTATATTATGAATTACTGTGGCTGCTTTCCGATGTAAGCAAGGATACCACCATCAACATAAAGAATATGTCCGTTAACGGCATCTGAAGCTTCTGAAGCAAGGAATACAGCTGGACCAGCTAATTCTTCTGGCTTTAACCATCTGTTAGCAGGTGTCTTAGCGCAGATGAACTGATCGAATGGGTGTCTAGAACCATCAGCCTGTCTTTCTCTTAATGGAGCTGTCTGAGGTGTCTCAATGTAACCAGGTCCAATACCATTACACTGGATATTGTACTGACCATACTCAGAACAGATATTTCTTGTGAGCATCTTAAGACCACCCTTAGCAGCAGCGTAAGCTGATACTGTTTCACGGCCTAACTCTGACATCATAGAGCAGATGTTAATAATCTTACCGTGGCCTCTTTCGATCATTGATGGAATAACTGCCTTAGATACGATAAATGGTGCATTAAGGTCAACGTCGATAACCTGTCTGAATTCAGCAGCTGTCATATCGCACATTGGAATTCTCTTAATAATACCAGCGTTGTTAACAAGAATATCGATAGGAGCTACATCCTTAGCAATCTGAGCTACCATAGCATTAACCTGTTCTTCGTTAGTTACGTCACAAACATAACCATGAGCATCGATACCAGCTTCCTTATAAGCTGCTAATCCCTTATCTACTAATTCCTGCTTAATATCGTTAAATACGATTGTTGCGCCAGCCTTAGCCATTCCGCTAGCAATAGCGAAACCGATACCATAAGAAGCACCTGTAACTAAAGCAACTTTTCCTTCAAGTGAAAAATTTACTGACATTTTAAAATCTCCTTTTCTCTTAATATATATCAATGAACTCCAGAATTTAAATGTATAACATGTTTATTATGCATTATATTCTATGAGAATCATTCTAATAAAAATATTATAGTCATCAGCACCTTTTAGATACGTCCTGATTATCTAAGGTCCTTCATATCAACATCATCCATATCATCGAAATCCTGGTTTTCACCAACCATACCCCAGATGAATGTATAAGCATGAGTAGCTGAAGCTGAATGAATAGACCAGCTTGGTGATATAACAGCTTCTTCGTTTCTCATAACGATATGTCTTGTTTCTGTTGGCTCTCCCATATAATGGAATACAACTGCATCTTCTGGAACCTCAAAGTAAAGATATACTTCCATTCTTCTGTCATGTGTATGACATGGCATTGTGTTCCATACGCTACCTGGTTCAAGACAAGTCATACCCATCTCTAACTGACAGCTTTCAACCTGTCCAGGAAGAATATATTTGTTAATAGTTCTATGGTTTGCACTTTCAAGACATCCAAGTTCTTTCTTGTTCTCAGGTAAAATATCCTTAGCTGGATCAATAAATACTGTAGGATATGTCTTATGTGCTGGTGCACTGTTAAGATAAAACTTAGCTGGATTCTTAGGATCTTCACTCTTAAATGAAATATCCTTAGCACCCATACCTATGTACATGCCATCTTTATACTTAAAATTATATTCCTTGCCATCAACAGTAACTGTTCCGTTACCACCGATATTGATGATACCCATCTCTCTTCTTTCAAGGAAATACTTAGCTCTTAATTCTGCACCTGCCTCAAGAACAAGTTCTTTGTCAACTGGTGTTGCAGCTCCAACTATGATTCTGTCAATCTGGCTATAGATTGTCTTAATCTCATCAGCAACGAATAAATTCTGAATTAAAAAGTCATGTCTTAATCTGTCTGTGTCATAATTCTTGACATCAGCAGGATTAGCTCCTGGTCTTACTTCCATCTTACTCAATTCTCCTTTTCTCTTATATAATTATGATATCAGAGACAAAAAAAAATTCTGCCACTTACATCAATTATCCTTTTGGATATAATAATAACATCATTTAAACATTTTTACAACTAATAATTCTCTTAATAAGCATATATGTATCAACAATTTGATTATTAATATCAAATGCTTTGACAATTAATGCTTTTGCATCATCAATCTTCTTTTTGTCATTCGCATATATCGTTGCTATCGCATCTCCTTCTTTCACAGCATCTCCTACCTTCTTTGAAAGCACAACACCTACATAATGATCTATTTTATCTTCCTTATTCTGTCGTCCTCCACCAAGAATCATTGATGCTTCACCTATAAGTTCTGACTGTATATGATGTACATAGCCTTCTTTATCTGCTGTTATATCGACTGTATAATCTGCCTTTTTCAAGCTCTTACAGTCATCAAATATACTAATATCCCCACCCTGCCGTTTAACAAACTCAATAAATTTATCATATGCACTTCCATCTTCTATCACACTACTAAGCATTTCATAAGCTTTATTCCTGTCATGCGTTATATCTGAGGCTATAAGCATCTGTGCACCAAGTTCCATGCAAAGCTCAACGAGGTCTGCTGGTCCATGTCCTTTTAACGTATCAACAGCCTCCTTCACTTCAAGAGCGTTACCAACAGCATATCCGAGAGGTTCGTTCATATCTGATATGACTGCAATCGTATTTCTGCCTGCACTTTCACCTATCTTAACCATCTGCTTAGCAAGCTTAACTGCATCGTCCATATTTTTCATAAATGCTCCATTGCCAACCTTGACATCAAGGACAATCGCCTTAGCACCTGATGCTATTTTCTTACTCATTATACTGCTTGCTATAAGTGGTATACTGTCTACAACAGCAGTCACATCCCTTAATGCATATATTTTTTTATCAGCGGTGCAAGATTGCCAGTCTGTCCTGTAAGCGCCAATCCGGTTTCGTTTTATATTTTTGATAAATTCCTCTTTGAAAGTGATGTTCTAAATCCCGGTATACTTTCAAGCTTATCTATAGTTCCGCCAGTGTTGCCAAGTCCTCTTCCACTCATCTTTGCCACCTTGCCTCCGCATGCTGCAACCATAGGAGCAAGCACAAGTGTTGTTTTGTCTCCGACTCCGCCTGTACTATGTTTATCCACATTAATCCCATTAACAGCTGACAGATCAAGCCTGTCGCCACTATCTGCCATAGCCATAGTAAGGAGGAAGGTCTCTTCATAACTCATTCCTTTAAAATATACAGCCATAAGAAATGCTGACATCTGATAATCAGGTATCGTACCATTGGTATATTCCTGCACGACATATTCTAT
>ENA-OQER01001007-OQER01001007.1-human-gut-metagenome-genome-assembly--contig:-NODE-1007-length-14598-cov-2.269159_pt1 | contig 14598 bp, 14 predicted proteins | sample MGYA00242797_ERZ504639 | MGnify/ENA primary metagenome ERZ504639 (study PRJEB26092, sample SAMD00036306) | human gut metagenome | host: Homo sapiens | study: EMG produced TPA metagenomics assembly of...
CTGCCGATCCGTTTGCTGCATCGAATGGCTTGCTAACGCACACAGGTTGGCAATCGACTGCTCAACATCATGCGCCACGATCCTTCATTGCCGGTCACGGCGGTATCATCCAGCGCCATTAACACCGCTTCCACGCAGCCGAAGCACTGGTCGAAACCTTCATCGCGCAGCTGTTCGACGCACCATCGCAAATCATGCCGCTGACATCGCCGATCATACTGCTGATCGCCATCGAGATGGTTTCATAACGCCCATCCACCAGCCATGCCATCCCGGCGGCGGCCCCCATTGCTGCGGTCGTTGCGGCACACAGCGCAGACAAACGCGGTAACTGGTTATGGATGTAAATTGCGCTCAAATGAGAAAGCATCAGCGCACGCGCCAGCCGTTCATCATCCGCTCCGAAGTGTTCTGCTACCACCACCACAGGCATTGTTGCGGTGATCCCCTGGTTACCCGAGCCGGAGTTACTCATAGCCGGAAGCGTAGCGCCGCCCATACGCGCATCGGATGCCGCGCTGGTACGAATCACAATGGATGAAGAGAGATCTTTCGCCAGCAAACCGCGCTCGCACTGTTTTTCCAGCGTCGCGCCAATATGCAGCCCCCACTTACCGCTCAAACCTTCCTGCGATAACGCACAATTTAGCTTCGCGGAATCGAGAATAAAGCGGATCGCCGCAAACGGGACTTCATTGACGAACTTCAGGATCTCAGCCAGCGTCGTTCTGGAAAGCACCGTCAGCGGAGACTCTTGCTCGCCCTCTGCCACACACGCCTGCTGGGTAAACACCACACCATTGTGCGTCTCAATATGCACAATGTTGGTATGCCCGCCGACGATGGTGACACACGCCCACTTCTCACCGTTCCAGACTTTGGCGCGTGAGAAGAGGATTTCATTGCAAGGTTCCTGGATCTTAACGGAGACTTTCCCCGCCGCCAGCAGTGCTTTGGCATCGGCAATTGCCTGCGCAGTTGCGTCTTTCAGCACTTCCAGCCCGGCGTGGCATTTCCACCTAACGCCCCCAGCGCCGCCGCAATCGGCAGCCCCACCATTCCCGTGCCGGGAACGGTGACGCCCAGACCGTTCTTCATCAGATTTGGCGAAACCCAGGCTTCTACACGTTCAACCGGACCTTCCAGTTCTGCCGCAGCAACCGCCGCCGCCAGCGCCAGTGAAATCGGTTCAGTACATCCCAGCGCCGGTTTTACTTCCTCCTGAACGGCGAGGATGTAACGCTGCCATAACGGATTTAAAGTCGAATCAAACATATTAAAAACCTTAAAATTTCAGGTAAATCAAGAAAATGCCAGGAACGGAGAAACACAAAGCAACAAACCAGTGACGATAATCAGGTACAGAGACATCCCTTTGTATTTGTGCAATGCCGGTACTTTGTAAACCAGCCACGCCGGGATCAGGCACCCTACCATGCCGAAAATCGGGCTACAGATAGAGGTGAAGCTCAACACCGGTGCGTTCAGTACGATGGCGCTCCAGGCCAGCAAAATGGCGAAAATCATGATGCCGCGCTGAACAAGATTTTCGTTAATCTTCTCGGCAGGCATCTTGCGACGCAGGATGTTCATTACGATCCCTTGCGTTGCTTCGCGAAAGCCTAAATAGACGCCAAAGAATGCAGTCATGACAGCAAAGATATTGAGAATGACGCTGACCACTTTCACCCACGCTGCGCCGTCACCGCTAATAAACTGTGCGGCAATCGCCAGCGCGGAAATATTCTGCTCATAGGCTTTTACCGCTTCGTCATGTCCCATCGCCAGCGTGAACGACACGGCGTAGAAAAAGACGGTGACAAACAAAATGCCAAACGCGATATTCATTGCCCGCAATGCTTTATGCCGCGCCACTTCAATTGATTTTTCCCGCGAGCGATAAGAGATCACCATCGGGCTTAACGTCTGGATAAACAGAATCGACGTCAGGGTAAACGGCAGCGTAATAATGGCGTTTTTCACCAGCAGCCCCAGCGGCGGTAGCGAACCGACGTTATACAGATGCCACATTCCCACCATCGACACGCCCAGCGCCGCGACCACCAGCAGCTTGGTCAGCACCATGCCGGTCGAAATTTTGAATAACAATTTCTCGCCGCGTGAAGAGATCGCCACCAGAATGCAAATCAGTACCAGACCATAAAAGGGACTGTCTGACAGCAACCCTTCCGTCACGCCGAAGGTATGCAGATAGGAAGCACTATCGTTGGTGATGGCGGTGGAATAGACGAACATCCAAATCACCAGCATTACGAAATAGAGCGCACCTAACAGGATGCCCCAGTTTTTACCTAAATAACCGCTAATGACACTCGGGTAATCTTTACATTCTGGTGATTCTGCCAGCGTATTAATAAACAACCGCTGAAACAGATACATTGCCGGGTAACCAATCACCGATGAGAGCAAAAATACCCACAATCCCATCAAACCGACCTGCACCGGGAGAAAAACAATCCCCGCGCCAATCGCCATCCCGATACTCATAATCACCCAGCCGGTGTCAGTACTGTCGAATTTGATCGCTTCTCGCCACTCGCTCTCACTCATTCCAGCACGACCCGCCGGGGTCGAAGCGTCTGCAATGACGCCTTTATTCGATGCAATTTCCATAATTTCTCGCTCAATATTTTGTAGGGCTTATTATTTTTTTCCGAGCCGCATCAAGGCGATTATGCGGTCTACGTTTTTGCAGGCGAGTTATTAGAATAAAGAAATGATACGCGCGAGGTCAGAGAAAATCTTCACAATCAAGACTTTGAAATAACGGAGATGGATAAGAATTTTCTACTAAATTAATCGCAAGAGAATATTCATTCTCTATTTGCGGCAGATCACAAAAAAAAGGTGCACATTTGTGCACCCAAGGATGAAAGCTGACAGCAATGTCAGCCGCAGACCACTTTAATGGCCAGTCCTCCGCGTGATGTTTCGCGGTATTTATCGTTCATATCTTTGCCGGTTTCATACATCGTCTCGATCACTTTATCGAGTGAAACACGCGGTGCCGAGGTGCGGCGCATCGCCATCCGCGCGGCGTTTACTGCTTTCACGGCATTAATGGCATTACGTTCAATGCACGGGATTTGTACCTGTCCGGCAACCGGATCGCAGGTCAGCCCAAGGTTATGCTCCATCGCGATTTCCGCCGCATTGCATACCTGCGCCGGACTGCCGCCCAGTAGTTCAGTTAACCCTGCCGCCGCCATTGAACAGGCCACGCCAATCTCCCCCTGACAGCCGACCTCCGCGCCAGAGATGGAGGCGTTCATTTTATACAGCGCGCCAATAGCCCCCGCTGCCAGAAAATAGCGGGCAATTGACCGCTCGTTTACCGGACGACGGAACTTATCGTAATAAGCCAGCACTGCCGGAATAATGCCGCACGCACCGTTAGTCGGTGCCGTTACCACGCGCCCGCCAGCTGCGTTTTCTTCACTAACCGCCAGCGCGTACATGTTGATCCAGTCGATGACATTCATCGGATCGTTAGAGATGTTATCGCTAGAAACCAGCTGACGACGCAGCGCTACGGCACGACGCGGCACATTGAGCGGACCAGGCAGCACGCCTTCAGTGTTCATCCCGCGTTCAATACCGTCATGCATCACTTGCCAGATACGGGCAAACCCTGCGTCAATTTCCGCTTTACTGCGCAGCGCTAGCTCGTTGTGCATCATCAGGCCAGATATAGACAGGCCGTTGTAATCACACATTTTCAGCAGTTCACCTGCTGAGTGGAAATCGTAAGGTACGGACGTTTCGACATCGTGCGACAGGCCGAAGTGTTCTTCTTCGACAATAAACCCGCCGCCGACAGAGTAATAGGTTTTACTTAATAGCGCTTCCTGTCCCTTCCAGGCAGTGATCCGCATTCCGTTCTCATGGCGAGGCAACATTTCGGGATGGAAGATAATGTTCTTTGCTACAGGAAAATCAACAATATGCGCACCAGATGCCACTGGCAGCCGCCCGCTGCGCGTTACTAACTCTATAAATGCAGGGATCTCATCAATGACAACATCCTGCGGACTGTTTCCTGCCAGTCCCATGATAATGGCGACATCCGTGGCATGGCCTTTGCCCGTCAGTGACAACGACCCATACAGATCGACCACAATATGGCTCGTCGCGGTTAATAAGCCGCTACTTTCCAGCCGATCAATAAAACTTTTTCCGGCATTCATTGGCCCCACGGTATGCGAACTGGAGGGACCAATCCCAATTTTGAAAATATCGAATGCACTAATCATATCCACACCCTCGGATTGCCGTTCAGTGAAGTGGAGCGGAACGACCTTGCGACCGTCCCGCTCACGAGGCTTTACGCACTACGTACTGCGATAGCTTCAATTTCCAGCTTCACATCTTTCGGCAAACGCGCAACCTGCACACAGCTCCGGTCGGGTAGTCGCCTGATGCTCATCGAAGAACTGCTTATAGACTTCATTGATGGTGGCAAAATCATTCAGATCGGTGATGAACACGGTCATCTTGATGATATCGCCCACGCTCAGCCCGGCAGCAACCACGATCGCTTTGACGTTTTCGAGGCTTAAACGCGCCTGATCTTGCACATCAGCCGGGATCTCACCGGTCTGCGGGCAAACCGGAATTTGCCCGGAGGTGAAGACCATGCTGCCTAAATCAACGCCCTGAACATAAGGCCGATTGCGCCTGGGGCACGTTGCGTTTCGATAATCTTTTTCATACATCCTCCGGCGTCAGAGCGCCTGGGTAAAAGTACGTGAAATAACATCCTGTTGCTGTTCACGGGTCAGTGCGTTGAAGCGCACGGCGTAGCCAGAGACACGGATTGTCAGGTTAGGATATTTTTCCGGGTGCTCGATGGCATCCAGCAGCATTTCCCGATTCATTACGTTGACGTTGAGGTGTTGACCGCCTTCGACATCCGCTTCGTGGTGGAAATACCCATCCAGCAGGCCGACAAGGTTGGTTTTACGTACTGGATCTTCTTTGCCCAGCGCCGCAGGAACGATTGAGAAGGTGTACGAGATCCCATCTTTGGCGTAGGTGAACGGCAGTTTCGCCACCGACGTCAATGAGGCCACGGCACCTTTGCGGTCACGACCATGCATCGGGTTAGCGCCCGGCGCGAACGGTGTTCCGGCGCGACGACCGTCCGGCGTATTACCGGTTTTCTGGCCGTACACCACGTTAGAAGTGATAGTCAGAATCGACTGGGTAGGGACGGCGTTGCGATAGGTTGGCAGCGCTTTAATTTTCTTCATAAAGCGTTCAACCAGGTCGCAGGCAATGCTGTCTACGCGCTCGTCGTTGTTGCCGTACTGCGGATATTCACCGTCGATTTCAAAGTCCACCGCCAGGCCGTTTTCGTCACGGATTGGTTTCACGCGGGCATATTTGATGGCAGACAGGGAGTCCGTCGCCACCGACAGGCCCGCGATGCCGCATGCCATAGTGCGATAGACATCACGATCGTGCAGCGCCATCAGCGAAGCTTCGTAGCTGTACTTGTCGTGCATGTAGTGAATGATATTCAGCGCGCTGATGTACTGCACCGCCAGCCAGTCCATGAAGTGATCGAGCTGTCCATCACTTTGTCGTAATCCAGCACGTCGTCCATCAGCGGTGCTGTTTTCGGCCCGACCTGAATCTTCAGCTTCTCGTCCACCCCGCCGTTAATTGCGTAGAGCAGCGTTTTCGCCAGGTTAGCGCGTGCACCAAAGAACTGCATTTGCTTACCAATCACCATTGGGCTGACGCAGCAGGCAATCGCGTAATCGTCGCTGTTGAAGTCAGTACGCATCAGATCGTCATTTTCATACTGCAAGGAAGAGGTGACGATCGACACCTGCGCGGCATATTTTTTGAAGGCAATCGGTAATTCTTCCGACCAAAGAATGGTCAGGTTAGGTTCCGGTGCCGGCCCCATAGTGTGCAGGGTGTGCAAATAGCGGAAGGAGTTTTTGGTCACCAGCGTACGACCGTCCAGCCCCATCCCGCCGATCACTTCCGTCGCCCAGATTGGGTCGCCGGAGAACAGCGAATCAAATTCCGGTGTACGCAGGAAGCGTACCATACGGATCTTCATGATGAAGTGATCGATCAGTTCCTGTGCCTGCTGCTCATTGAGTACGCCAGCTTTAAAGTCGCGCTCAATGTAGATATCGAGGAACGATGCCGTGCGGCCCAGCGACATCGCGCCGCCATTTTGCGATTTCACTGCCGCCAGATAAGCGAAGTAGAGCCACTGCACCGCTTCCTGCGCATTCTGCGCCGGGCGAGAGATATCAAAGCCATATTTCGCCGCCATTTCCTGAATCTGCAACAGCGCATGACGATGCTCTGCCAGCTCCTCACGCAGACGGATGGTGGCTTCCAGATCCTCGCCTTTTTCCAGACGAGACTGGAGATCGGCAAATTGCAGTTCGCGTTCACGTACCAGATAACTGATGCCATACAGCGCTACGCGGCGATAGTCACCGATAATGCGCCCACGGCCATAGCCATCTGGTAAACCGGTCAGCACGCCAGATTTACGGCAGCGCAGCATATCCGGTGAGTAAACATCAAATACGCCCTGGTTATGGGTTTTACGCAGATCGGTAAACAGATATTCAAATTCACTGTCCATTTCTCGGCCATAGGCGTGGAATGAACTTTTAATCATATTAATGCCACCGAACGGGTGTAGCGCACGTTTCAACGGCGCATCCGTTTGCAGGCCAACAATTTTTTCCAGCGGCTGGTTAATATATCCCGCATCATGAGCGGTAATTGTGGTGGCAATATTGGTATCGAAATCAACCGGCGCGTGGGTTGCATTTTCGATACGGATGCCTTCCATTACTTTTTCCCACAATTCCGTGGTGGCAGGCGTCGCTTCGGCGAGGAAAGATTCATCGCCTTCATACGGTGTATAGTTATGTTGAATAAATCGCGGACATTAATTTCGTTTTTCCAGTCCGTACCTTTAAAGCCAAGCCATGCGTCGGCGTACAGCTTATCGCTGGTATCAATATCTACCTTCATGAAAAATAATCTCTCTACAATACTTCAACTAAATTATGCAAATTCTGCGGGCGCGTTAACTTTGCCTAAATGAATGGCATCCAAAGCAATCATTTTTTCTTCGTTAGTCGGAATAACGGCACAAATGACACGCGCATTTTCACTGGAAACAATTCGCTCACCACAGGAGTTAGAGCGATTATTCATTTCTGTATCAATCTCTACGCCTAATACAGCCAAATGTTCCATGACCAGACGACGAATTAAGCTTGAATTCTCTCCTATTCCGCCGGTGAATATAATTCCATCCAGGCGACGTAATGAAGCTGCGTGTCCGGCAATATGACGGGCAATTCGGTGAACAAAGGTTTTAATTGCCAGTTGCGCGCGTTCGTGACCTTCATGCCAGGCTTTTTCCAGAACACGTAAATCCGAAGAAAGACCGGAAATACCTAATAATCCCGACTCTTTATTCACTACGCGTTCCAGGTCACCCAGCTCTGGTTGGTTTGGCTGGCGACCCAGGACATCGCACCAAAGTCGACATCGCCACTGCGGGTACCCATCATCAAGCCTTCCAGCGGCGTCATTCCCATTGAAGTATCAACACTCTGACCGTTGCGAACCGCGCAGATTGACGCGCCATTGCCAAGATGCGCCACAACCAGGCCGGAGTCATCTTCCGCCAGATTCAGCAGCGAATGTGCGCGCTGGGAAACATAGCGGTGCGACGTGCCGTGGAAACCATAACGGCGTACACCTAACTCTTCATAATATTTCCACGGCAGGCCGTATAAATAAGCTTCCGGAGCCATCGTCTGGTGGAAACTGGTATCAAATACCGCCACCTGAGTTACGCCCGGAAATAATTGCTGCGCCGATTCAATACCACTTAAATTGGCGTAATTATGCAGGGGTGCCAGTGGAGAAACGCGACGGATATTATCAATGACTTCATCGGTAATAATGGCGGACTCGGTAAAAATACTGCCGCCGTGAGCGATGCGGTGGCCAATTAAGGCCACACTGTCATTTAAATTCCGTTTTCCAGTTCAAATGCAATTGCCTTCAATGCACCTTCGTAGCTGTGGTGAGCCAGCGGTGCTGGCTCTCCCCCATTTACGGATAAGAATGCATTTTCCGAGTTAATACCGTCGGCAATACCTGACATTAATACTTCACAGTCGCTGGCATCGAGTACGGAAAACTTAATCGAAGACGAACCACAGTTAATAACCAAAACAACCGGAAATTCATTCATCTCTTTTCTCATCCTGAGTTACGGATTAAAACAGTTTGTATACGATGTTCAGGATGGTCAGCAGACCAATCACGGTAACAAACACGTTATCCAGACGACCACGGTATTTCGCCAGAGACGGCGCTTTACGGATGGCATACATCGGCAACAGGCACAGCAGGGATGCGATAATCGGTGCGCCCATGGCTTCAATAAGGTCGAGGATGTTCGGGTTGGCGTAGGCAACAACCCAGGTGGAGCCCATGATGAAGATCATGCTGATAGTGTTCAGTTTACCCAGCGACACTTTAGTTTTGTCGCCTTTATAACCGAACTTCAGAATCAGACCATTCAAGCCTTCCAGCGTCCCCAGATAGTGACCGAAGAAAGATTTGAAGATAGCCACGAGTGCGATGATGGAAGCCGCATATTCCAGTGTAATCGCGAACGTTGTTTTGGTACCGGTCATGGACGCAAAGTGGTTAGCCAGATAAGAAAGCACTGGAATATTCTGCGCTTTGGCTTCCGCCATGTTGGCCGGAGACAGCGTAAACAGGCAGCTAAAGGCAAAGAACATCACCACTGCAACCATCAGCATGCTGGCACGAGAAATGATTTGGGAACATTTACGTTCGGTGAAGTCGCGACCGAAGTCTTTCTCATACTCTTCACGTTTAGAAACCACGAAGGAAGAGACGATTGGCGAGAAGTTAAAGGAGAAAACCATGATGGAAATCCCCAGCCAGACAGTGATCAGGATACCGTCATGACCGGTTAACGACAGCGAACCGAGGTCAACCTGGTCGATAACTGCAGAGTTCCAGTAAGGGATCAGCGACAGAGAAATCAGCACCAGGCTGGCGATAAACGGCCATACCAGGTAGCTCATCACTTTAACCATCAGATCCTTACCAAACCAGATGACGAAAGCCATCAGCAGCAACAGGAACAGCGCCACAAAGCCGCGATTCAGCGGTGCAAATCCGAGCTGGTTTTCCCAGAACGTCATAAAGGTATTGGTAATAGTAACGCCATAAATCACAGCAGTGGGCAAATCGCGAAGAAGTACAGGAACGTGATAACCACGCCGCCAGTTTTACCAAAATGCTCTTCCACCGTTTCCGTAATGTTGCCGGAAGGGTTAGAGCCAGAAAGACACAGACGCGCCAGCGCCCGGTGGCAATAAAATGCGATGGGGTATGCCAATACCAACATCAGAAGAATCGGGATCAGTCCGCCAAAACCTGCGCGGATAGGGAAGAACAGCACCCCGGCGCCGATTGCCGTACCAAACAAGCCTAACGTCCATGTGGTATCTGATTTACGCCAGGACGATTGTTTTGTCTGGCTGGATACAATGCTATCTGAAGTACTCATATCCTATCCTCAACGAATTAATTAAGCGTCAACGAAACCGGTGATTTGAGAGACGCGAGAAAGATCGATATTGCCGCCGGAAATAATACTGACGGTTTTTCTGTTTTGAATATATTGGTCTAATTTACCGCTTAATAATGCAGCACATGCCAGAGCGCCTGCGCCTTCGGTGACGACTTTATTGCGCTGAATTAAGGCAATCATACTGTTTCTGATTTCGTCTTCGCTGACCAGCACGATGTCATCGACTAATTCACGAACGATTTCGTAAGTTAAATTACCCGGGCGGGAGACATCACAACCATCCGCCAGGGTGCCGGTAGTTCGGTGCGTGGTTATTTCTCCGGAGTGGAAAGAAGCCGCCATGCCGTGAACGTTTTCTGACTGTACGCCAATAACACGAATGGTCGGGTTAATAGATTTAATTGCCACCGCAATACCAGCAATTAAACCACCACCACCAATTGGCACAATCACGTTATCGACATCATAGAGATCTTCCATAATTTCCAGACCAATCGTTCCCTGGCCAGCAATCACTTTCGGATCATCGTAAGGTGGGATAAAAATACGACCTTCCATTTCGACAATTTCGCTCACTTTAGCGATAGTGTCGTTGAAATTATCACCATGCAGAACGACTTCTGCGGAGTAGTCGCACGTTGCCGCTACTTTGGATTTTGGCGCACCTTTTGGCATCACCACTTACCGTCGATACCCAGCATCGCGCAGGAGAGCGAAACCCCTTGCGCATGGTTGCCCGCAGAACAGGCCACTACACCTTTACGTTTTTCCGCATCAGTCAGTGAACTTAATTTATTAAATGCGCCACGAATTTTAAATGAACCCGTACGCTGCATATTTTCAAACTTCAGGAATATTTCACCTTTGCAACGTTCACTAAAATAGTTTGAGCGGGGCATGCCTGTTTTATAAATTTCGCCCAGCCAGTCGTTGTTTCGCTTCAATAATGTCATCAATAGCAACCGGCAGATCGTATGTAATATGCATTATAAAACCTCTTCGCCTGAATTAAATATGTAGGTAACCGTAACCGACACCTGCAAAACAGACAGGTGGATTATTTATGTTTAAATAAAAACAAATAACTAACCAACTTCTATTAATTGCCTTCGTCTACACCCATTATAAGATGAATACTCTTTGGCTAATTCCACCAAAACCGATGCTGCTTTTTTAATACGATAATTTTTCGACCATACCGCGGCATATTGTGCCACAGGTAATGTTTCTTCAACCGGAATAGTAATAAATTGATTTGAACCAAAAGGTGACGTCATATCACAAGGAATTACAGTTAAGAAATCAGCATTGAGAACAAGATTATAAATTGTCACGACTGAGTCGGTTTTAACGATGTTTTCAATACTGATGCCATTTCTTTGTAACGTAGTAAGAAGCTCGCTGTAGTACCCCATATTGGTTTGTGGCAACACCCACTGTTCGTTCTTCAACGACTCCAGCGTGGTGGTGCCGGTGCATGTTCGGGACTTACTGGCTACCAGCACAAACTCGGACTCGAACAGCGGCTCAACATGTAAATCCTGAAGCTTCATTTCTGCACTTAACGTACCAATCGCAAAATCCAGTCGACCGTCGCGGATTGCCGGTAAGAACGAAGACAGTTGCGCTTCATACATAGAAACCTGCGCTTTCGGGAACACCTCTTTGAACTTGTTGATCATCCCTGACATAAAAGTAAAACCAATCAATGAAGGAAAACCAAATGAGACTTCCACCACCGCCTCAGAAGACATACCGCTTATCTCATTAACCATATTTTTCATTTCACGGGTAATGGATTCGGAACGGGAGAGTAACAATTGACCGGCAGGTGTTAATGTTACACCGGTATTTTTCCGCACCACTAATTCCACACCAAAATAATCTTCAATATCGTTAATGATTTTACTGACGGCTGGTTGAGTTAACCCTAATTCTTTTGCAGCCGAGCCGATAGAGCCACTTCTAATGACTTCCTGAAAGACTACCAGGTGCTGCGTTTTCGGAAGAAGAATAGTGCTCATAACGACCTACGTTAATTACCTCATTGACGGCATGAAGTGTATCAAAATGAAATGAACAGGATATGTGCGACCACTCACAAATTAACTTTCAATACTTTCCATGGTATCGTTACGCAAATTAAATACCTTTAAATATCAACAAGTTAAAGTATAAAAATCAGCATAAACCCTGATTTTTGTCAAAAAAAATGACGGGGATAACCATATTTTATGGCGATAACATCATTCGTTATGTGGTTAATATAAAAAAGGGGCTGAGACCATATTTCAAGCAATTACCGGATAATTACCAGGCAAAATTTGAGTTAAATTTAATGAGCAAGTTCTCAAATTTTATTATAAATAAACCATTTTCAGCGATAAATACTGCGGCACGTCACATTTTTTCACGCTATTTGTTGGAGAACAAAACATTTATTTTATCAATATTTTAAAATTTCGAATACAGGTATTGATCATCTCGAACAATTGATTAACGTCAACTTTTTCTCTTCTGACAGGACGTCATTTTGTGAATGCAATCGTTTTCCATAAATTCTTCTCCCCTCATAGGCGACGAATAGCATTTTGTGTTGAGGATCACAAAACGAATAATGCTGGTCGCCGCGATAAGGTCAGACGAAGTCAACAAGGGGGATTTTCACTGTGCTTTACATCAGCGTAGGACACAGAATGTTGCTTCGTTTACTGTAACGCCGGGTAAATGAGCGTTTTTTGATAGTGCGTAAGTGTCGTGCGAGGAAAATAAGCATCTATTATTGTTTGTCATGACGACAAGGCAGGCATCAATGAAAGGCTTCCCAATTGCACATATTTTTCACCCTTCAATCCCGCCAATGCACGCAGTGGTTAACAATCACAATAGAAATATTGATTATTGGACGGTAAAAAGAAGTTTGCAGAAATTGTCTCCACCAATGACGTTAATAAAATTTACAGTATAAGTAATGAACTGCGGAGAGTATTATCTGCAATTACTGCATTGAATTTCTATCAAGGCGATGTTCCTTCTGTCATGATCCGAATCCAACCGGAAAATATGAGTCCATTCATCATAGATATTTCTACAGGAGAACATGATGATTATATCATACAAACATTAGATGTAGGCACTTTTGCACCTTTTGGTGAACAATGTACTTGCTCAGCCGTCAATAAAAAAGAGCTGGAATGTATTAAGGAGACGATTTCTAAGTATTGCGCAAAGTTCACCCAAAAAGAAGCCATCTTAACACCCCCTACGCACTTTAATAAAACCTGCATTACTTCAGATTATTGGCAAATTCTCTTTTTTTCACCCGATCATTTTAATAATGATTTTTATTGATTATTTATAAAGGATAAAATAATGTCCCCTGTTTCATCAATTGGTAATGATATTAGTAGTGATTTAGTCCGTCGAAAAATGAATGACCTTCCTGAAAGCCCCATAGGAAATAACCTCGAAGCACTAGCACCAGGTATAGAAAAACTAAAACAGACCTCTATTCAAATGGTCACTTTACTTAACGCGTTACAACCAGGTGGAAAATGCATTATCACTGGTGATTTTCAAAAAGAATTAGCGTACTTACAAAATGTAATTCTTTATAATGACTCGTCTCTTCGTCTGGATTTTTTAGGTTATAACGCCCAAATTATTCAACGTTCGGACAATACCTGCGAACTTACCATTAATGAACCGTTAAAAACCAGGAAATATCTACAGGCAATATCAATGTTAATTGCCCATTAAAAGATATTTACAATGAAATCAGGAGGTTGAACGTAATCTTTAGTTGTGGGACTGGAGATATAGTTGATCTATCCTCTCTGGACTTACGTAATGTCGATTTAGATTATTATGATTTCACAGATAAACATATGGCTAATACTATTTTAAATCCTTTTAAATTGGATTCAACAAATTTTACTAATGCCAACATGTTTCAGGTTAATTTTGTTAGTTCAACACAAAACGTCACAATCTCCTGGGGTTATTTACTAAAAATAAACGCCTGTTTTAATAAGCATTAGCGATATGTATTCTGAAGAAAAAATCAAGTTTGTCGAAAGTTGTTTAAATGAGCTTGGAGACATTACCGAAGAACAATTAAAGATTATGAGATTTGCAATTATAAAGTCTATACCAAGGGCAACTCTTACAGATAAATTAGAAAATGAATTAACAAAAGAAATATATAAAAGCTCATCGAAAATTAACAATTACTTGAACAGAATTAAATTACCAGAGATGAAAGGATTCTCATCAGAAAAAATAGATTATTACATCGATATAATCATTAAAGATTATGAAAGCGTCAAAGAAAATGCTTATCTTATCGATCCAAAAATTAATTACAATACAGATTTAAACATAGAGGATTCTAGCTCAGAAGAATTCCTTTCAGATAATACACTCGAGAAAGACGAAAATTCTCCTGACAATTGCTTTGAGGTTGTAAAATATAACACATATGAAGCATATAACTCAGAGAATCAATATTTTACCAGAGAGGACTATACGTATAATTACGACCTTTTAAATGCAATATAGACTTAATAACTTCTTACAAAGTCTATTATTAATACCGTAGATATTTATTCATCTTACCCTGTGCACCAAAAGCAAAAACTCACTGACGCGGGTTTGAAACTGATGGCAACCGCAAAAATGCCTGATGCGCTACGCTTATCAGGCCTACGCCATCTCTGCAATATATTGAATATGCGTGCTTTTGTAGGCCGGATAAGGCGTTCACGCCGCATCCGGCATGAATAAAGCGCACTCAACAATCTGAAACCCGCCGGAACGGTTTATTACGTACATCAGGTGAAACTGACCGATAAGCCGCTTTCTTTTGGGTATAGCGTCGTGGACAGTCATTCATCTTTCTGCCCCTCCAAAAGCAAAAACCCGCCGAAGCGGTTTTTACG
>ENA-OQER01001008-OQER01001008.1-human-gut-metagenome-genome-assembly--contig:-NODE-1008-length-14576-cov-4.065887_pt1 | contig 14576 bp, 23 predicted proteins | sample MGYA00242797_ERZ504639 | MGnify/ENA primary metagenome ERZ504639 (study PRJEB26092, sample SAMD00036306) | human gut metagenome | host: Homo sapiens | study: EMG produced TPA metagenomics assembly of...
GCCCGCACCACCTCAATCCGATGGATGTGGAGCTCAATATGGCCGCCGGAGAAAGCCCGCTTTCCATGAAGGCGGATTTTCTTTTTGTCCCTATGCGAGCTGGTGGTCGGCGGCAAGGAAGGCTTGCAGCCCATTGAAAGACGGTCATTGACGCTGTGTGCGTTTGGTGTACCGGGAACAGGCGCTCGGACTGGAAACTGCAAAAACACCGCTGTTGCAGGATTTGTACGAAGAGCTCTTACGCCAGCCGGAGCCCGAAGCCCGGCGCGTGGCAACTGCCTTAGAGCTTTATTGCACAGGCTCCCTCAATCTCTTTAACCATCCTACCAACGTCAAGACGGACAGCCGTGTGGTGTGCATCGTTCTGAAAAACATGGGCGAAAACCTTAGAAAGATTGCAATGCACATCACAAATGAGTTTGTTTCGCAGGCGGTGGATCAGAACTTCCACGAGGGTGCGGCGACTTGGTGCTACTTTGACGAGTTTCATATCCTGCTCCGCGATCCGCTGACAGCCAGCTACTTTGTGGCAGTCTGGAAAATGCTGCGTAAAAAAGGATGTGTGCCGTCTGCTTTGACGCAGAACGTCAAAGACCTTTTGGCCAGCCGGGAAATCGAGAACATTCTGGACAACACGGATTTTATGATTCTGCTTTCGCAGGCGCAGAGTGACCGTACCATTCTGGCAAAACAGCTCGGTATTTCCGAGCATCAGCTTTCCTATATCACACACAGCAATTCCGGCGAGGGGCTGTTGTTCTATGGAAATGTAACCATTCCGTTTGTGGATCGGTTCCCTCGCGGAGAAATCTATGACCTACTGACTACCCGCCCGGAGGATATGAAGAATGAAACGAAAAACGAATAAGACCAAGGAGGAGGCTTGGTCGCAGACCGCCCACGCCCCTGACGGGGAACAGCCCGGGCCGGAGGCTTCCGACACTTCGGGACAAAGTGTCCCGAAGTCCAAGTTCCGCAAAAAGAGCCAGCAGGAACAGGCTGCGGCGGCAAAGCTCCGCATGGAGTCCCAAGGCGAAAAGCTGGAACAGGCCCGGGAGAAGCTGGCGAAGCAAAAGCCGCCGAAAAAGCCCGGCCCGGTAAAACGCATAGGCCGTGTTGCCAGCGGTTCCGTTCACAGCTTCGTGCATGGCAAGATTTTTGAAGTGGAACAGGAAAATGTGGGCACGGAAGGCGCACACCGTTCTGAGCTTGTGGGAGAAACCGCGCTGCGGCATGGCTCCCGCTTTGTGCGCCGTAAGTCCGGGAACATCCGGCAAAAGTGGTACGCAAGGCCGAGGCCTGCTATACCAAATACACGGCGGACTATCATTTTCACACCGCCGCACAGGAGCACCCGGAACTGACGAAAAATGTGCTTACCCGCTACTGGCAGAAGCAACGGCTCCGCAGGCAATACCGCAAGCAGGCAAAGGAGGCTGCAAAGCAGGGCGCGGCTGTGGCTGGGAAAACTGCCACAGCCACAGAACGCCTGACCGCCCGGGCAGTGGAATTTGTCAAAAGTCATCCCGCAGGTGCCGTGGTTGCGGTGCTCTGTGTGTTACTCCTGTTTGCTATGCAGTCCTGTTCCTCTACCATGCTTATGCTGGGGAACGCCGGGGCCGGTGCATTAGGGGCCAGCACCTATCCTTGCGAGGATCGGGATATGCTGGCCGCCGAAGCTGCCTACTGTGAGCTGGAAGATGATTTACAGCATTATCTGGACACCTATGAAAGCACCCATGACTATGACGAATACCACTTCGATCTGGACGAAATCGAACATGACCCTATGTGCTGCTTTCTCTTTTGTGTGCGCTCCATGAGGGGCAATGGGCAATAGACGAAGTACAGGGAACGCTGCAAATGCTGTTTGACCGCCAGTACATTCTCACGGAGGATGTAGTGGTGGAAACCCGGTATCGCACGGAAACCGACACATGGACGGACGAGGATGGCAACTCCCATACGGACACCTATCAGGTGCCTTACGATTATTACATCTGTACGGTCACGCTGGAAAATTTTGATTTGTCCCATGTGCCTGTATACGTTATGGGTGAGGATCAGCTTTCCCGGTATGCCATCTATATGGCAACGCTGGGAAACCGCCCCGATCTGTTCCCGGATTCTCCCTATGTGAACAAGTACATTACCGGGAAACCCGGTGATTACGAAGTGCCCGGAGAATATCTGGACGATGAAACCTTTGCCGCGATGCTTGCCGAAGCACAGAAATATATCGGCTATCCCTATGTGTGGGGCGGCAGTTCTCCTGCCACTTCCTTTGATTGCTCGGGGTACGTTTCGTGGGTCATCAATCACTCCGGCTGGAATGTGGGCAGGCTGGGAGCCAGGGGCTCTATAACATCTGTACGCCGACCAGTTCTCCCAAACCCGGTGATCTGGTGTTCTTCAAAGGCACCTATGACACGCCGGGCGTGAGCCATTGCGGGATTTATGTCGGTGATGGAAAAATGCTGCATTGCGGAGATCCCATCGGCTACGCAAATTTGAATACAAGCTACTGGCAATCTCATTTTTACGCCTACGGGCGTTTACCGTGACAGGAGGTTTTGAAATGGCAACTACCAAAAGCATGAAAATTCAGGCCGAGATTGATAAGGTCAAGGCCAAAATCAGTGAACAGCAGGCCCGGCTCAAGGAGCTGGAGCAGAAAAAGCTGGAGGCGGAAAACAGCGAGATCGTGGACATTGTGCGCGGTATGAGCATTTCCCTTACGGAGCTCCCGCTGCTGTTTGAAAAGCTGAAGGACGGAGGTACTTTGGGACAATGTGTCCCGAAGTCCGAAGAAGAAAAGGAGGAAAACTGAATATGAAACACTTTCGTATGTTGGCGGCGGGGCTTTGCTCCGCCGTTCTTTTATGCGGCTTTGCAATCCCGGCCTATGCCTATTCGGACGGCGGGAATGAGGAACCGCCTGTTGTGGAAGAAACTCCGGCCCCGGAGCCAGCGCCTACCATTACCCCGGGCGAGGGCTTTTCGGAGGATGGAACCTTGTGACCCGCGATCTGCTCTACGATGCCGCAACCAACAAGCAGTTCATCACGGTGGAAACCAACGGCGGCAGCACCTTTTACATTGTCATTGACTATGACAAGCCTGTGGACGAGGACGGCGAACAGTATCACACCTACTTTTTGAACATGGTGGATGAAGCCGATCTGCTGGCGGCACTGGAGGCCGCTGGCGGAGAACTTCCGGCCTGCTCCTGCACAGAAAAATGTGCGCCCGGAGCCATCCATACGGATTGCGAGGTCTGCGCGGTCAACATGACCGAGTGTGCTGGCACAGCTCCCGAACCCGCTCCGGTGACGGAACCTGCGGAGGAGCCGGAACCCGAGCCCCAGCAGAAAAGTAATACCGGGACGCTTCTGCTGATTTTGGCAGTGGCTGTTCTGGGCGGCGGTGCAGGCTGGTACTTCAAAATCTACCGCCCGAAGCATGAAAAAGCTGCTGTACCCGAAGAGGATTACAGTGAGGAACTGGCTGATTATGACGATCCCGAGGACGATGGGCCGCCTTGGGACGAGGACGATACCGAAAGCGAGGATAATGAATGAGATTTACCAACAACCCCTATGAGGGATTTATGAAAGAAAAAAGCTACTTTAAGGGTGTGCCGCCCAGCCTGCCGCCGAAGGGCTCCCGTTGTGACGGCTGCCCTTACTGGCGCGGGATCGGCTGCGTGTTCTGCTACCGGGAGCAGCTCAAACCACCGGGCAACGGGAGGTGATGCTGTGGGCCGAGAACTGACCCGGACAGAAAAAGCGGCAATCCGCAGGCTGGTGTCAAAATGGTGTGCCAACTATGACCGGGACTGCGGCTGCCTGCCGCTGGATTGCGAGTGCTATATGTTTGGGAAATGCTGGACAGGGGCTTATTGCCGCTACTTCCGCGAGGCAGTTCTGCCCCTTGATCCGGCGCTGGAGGTTGCGCTGCTGGCAGAAGGGCCAAGGCCGGATTTCAAGGCTTGCCCGGTATGCGGCAGAGCCGTGGCTCCTGATGGACGGCAAACCTATTGTTCGGCGGCCTGTGCAAAGGCGGCACACCGCAGACAGCAGCGGGAATATATGCGGAAAAAACGGGGCTGATGTGTTGACAATTAGGCCAGCCCAAACCCGCTTATGACAAGGCTTTTTAAGGCCCTTTTCTGCGGGAGGCGTATGTTTCTACGTCCGACCCTGTTTCCGTGAGATGCTGTCAACATTTTAGCTGCCGGGGCTTTGGGACAATTTGTCCCAAAGTTCCGGCTTTTGTGGAAGGAGGTACTATGCCGAAATATTATCCGATCAACGAAGAAGCCGCAAAGCGGGCAAAAGATATGAACAGCTTTTCCGACTATCAGCCGGGCTCCGCTACGGCGGGCTACCGGGCAATGGTCGATGAAGCGTATGCAGCAGCGGAACGCCAGAAAGCCCGTGTCGATCCAATGTACCATGATAAGATTGACGCGCTGGTGGATCGCTATGCCCGGAAACTTGCGGAAAATCTGAATGAACGCAATGTGATTGATGCCCGGGTGCCCTCTATTCTGATCTCCGGGGGCGGTAATTTCCCTGTGGCAAAAAAGCACAAGCAGAACGCCGCCCGGGATCGCAACTATGGAGAGTATGCGGAGATTTCAAAGCTGCTTGAGAAAATCCGCTCTGTTGGTATGGGCGGGATCAGCGCAGACGATGATCTGCCGTGGAAAAGCTGACAAAAAAGCTGGAGGGGCTGGAGTCCCAGCAGGCCACCATGAAGGCGATCAATGCGTATTTTCGGAAACACAAAACGCTGGATGGCTGCCCGGAGCTTACGCCGGAGCAGGCAGAAAAGCTCAAAGCAGATATGGCGCAGTCATGGCACTTGGACAAAAGCAAGCCGTATCCCGCCTATCTGCTTTCCAACAACAACGCCAACATCCGCCGTGTACGCCAGCGCATTGAGGAACTGAGCAACCGCTCCGAGTTTGCAGGCTGGACATTCCCCGGAGGCGAGGCAAAAATCAACGAGGCTGAAAATCGTTTGCAGCTTATTTTTGAGGAAAAGCCCGATGCCAATCAGCGGCAGGAACTGAAAAGCAACGGCTTTAAGTGGGCTCCCAGCCAAGGGGCATGGCAGCGGCAGCTTAACCAGAACGCCATCCGTGCTGCGGCCCGGATAGACTTCTGCGACCCGAGGACGGTACAAGCCCCTATCAGCTCCAGCCGTTTGTGAAAAGAGAAAACAAAGAAATGTCTCGATGATGGGAGGTGTACTATGGACAAAAATCAAGGCTATGCTATTTTGAAGGCTGTTATGCTGGAAAATGGGCGGGGATTTGCATTGGGCGAGCATCCCACCGCGCCATCCCGCTATGTCACATGGGCCTGTTATGATGACAAAGACGGCCTGCGGCAGTACGAATGGGGTCACTATGGAAATGACCGCACCGCGATGGAACAGGATTTTACAGACCGGGTGCAGGACTATCAGCGTATTTATAACGTGGGGATCAGGCAGACCGAGGCTCCCGGTCTTTACAAGTATTATTCGACCCAGCGGCCTGTGGACATCGGGACATTCCCGAAGCCGCCCTATAACAAGCCGGATGAAATTTTCAATTACGATCAGCGCGTCCCGGTGGAAAATGGCTCGTTCTTGGCTTGGGGTTATCTTACCTATACCCGCCCCCTGACAGAAAAACAGGCATCCGACTATGAGCTGCGTCCTGCGCCTGATAATCCCGACAGGCCCCGTCCGATTGCCGAGCAGATGAAAAACGCGGCAAAGTTGGCGGAGGCAGATCGCGGCTCGGAGGCTCCGGCTCCCCAGCGCAGGCAGCCTGACCGTGGCGATAGATAAGGAGGTGCGTATATGAAAAAGAAACGTGAACAGGAATTGTCTGTACTGGAGGTGCTGCGCCTGCACCGTGAATTTCATTTGCCGCACCTTGTTCCGGCAGACGAACAGGAAAAGCCGCTGGATAAAGTAAAGGAGCCGCCCCGCGCCTGCCGCAGCCGGGAGCGTGAGGAGCGATGACAAAAAAGCGCCGCCGTCCGATCCATCTTCATGTGATGGTGTCGGAGGCGGAGCAGGCCCTGATTCAAGAACGTATGGCGGAGGCTGGCATCCGTAATATGGGAGCCTATATGCGGAAAATGGCCCTGAGTGGGTATGTGCTTCATGTTGACCTTTCGCCTGTTCGTGAGCTGGTTTCGCTCCAGCGGCGCTGCTCCAACAATCTGAACCAAGTGGCAATTCAAGCCAACACCTACGGCGCGATTTATCCCGAAGAACTCGAGGCCTTGCAGCGGGACTATGCCGCTTTGTGGGAGCCGCTGTCTGATCTCTTGAAACAGCTCTCCGCGCTGGTAGAGCTCTGACCCATCCGGGGAGTGGTTGATACCGCTCCCCGGCTTTTTCTACTTCGGGACAAAGTGTCCCAAAGTAAAAATACTGTTTGCCGGAAGGAGGGATTTTTACGGCGACCACCTACATCCGCCTTATAAAACAGCGGCGGGAAAAAGTGCAATTCAAACGATGGAGGATCGTTTCACCTATGGCCTGAACCCGGAAAAGCTGGGAGCCGTATCTTCCTATCTTTGCGATCCGAACACGGCCCCCGCCGAGTTTCTTCTGGTAAAAAGTCAATACCTTGCAGAGACAGGCCGGGCCGTATCTCGCGGGGCACTGTTCTTTCAGATCCGGCAGGCGTTTCTGCCCGGGGAGGTTACGGCGGAAGAAGCAAACCGTATCGGTTATGAAACGGCGATGCGCTGGACAAAGGGAAAGTATCAGTTCTTTGTCTGTACGCATACCGACAAGGCCCATATCCACAATCACATTTATTTCAATGCAACGGCCTTTGACCGCTCCCGGAAATTTCATAATTTTATTGGTTCGTCCTTTGCCCTGCGGCGGCTCTCTGACCGCGTGTGCATCGAACATGAATTGTCTGTCATTCAAAATCCGCGCCAGCACAGCAAGGGCCGCTTTCTTCACTATGGCCAGTGGATCGGGGAAAAGCCGCCCTCTGCCAAGCAGCGGGTGCAGCTGGCTGTTCTCGCCGCTTTGGAGAAAAAGCCTCGGACTTTGCCGACTTTCTTCGTCTCATGGAGGAGTCCGGCTTTGCCGTAAAACAGGGGCGCGGCGGTGTCATCTCATTCCTTGCGCCCGGACAGGAAAAACCAACCCGGCTCCGGCTTCTACACTGGGAGCCGGATTTGACCCGGAGGACATCAAGGCGGTAATTGCTGGGGAACGTCCGCTCCCTGAACTACCAGAGGAGCCCACGGTTCCGCCACGGCGAGTTAATCTTATCATCGACATTCAAGAGCGTATGGCCCAGGGCAAAGGCCCGGCCTATGAACGATGGGCCAAGGTCTACAACCTAAAACAGATGGCTGCCGCGCTCCAGTATTTGCAGGAGCATCATCTGACAGACTATGCGGCGCTGACGGCCCGCACCGAGGCTGCTGTGGATCACTTTCACAAGCTGTCTGACGAGCTCCGCACAACGGAGGAGGCCCTTTCCAAAACCTCGGAGCTGATGGCTGCACGGTGGACTATGCCAAGACCCGCCCGGTGTTCGATGGGTACAAGGCTGCGCGGTACAGCAAAAAGTATCTGGCCCAGCATGAAGTGGAGCTTGCCACTTACCGGGCGGCAAAGGATACCATGAACACCATACTGAACGGCGCAAAGCTCCCTAAGATTGAAGCACTAAAAAAATCCCGCCGTGAGCTGGCGGGACAAAAGAAAGAGCTTTATGCAGAATACCGGGAGGCCCAGCGGCAAATGCGGGAGGCCGTGGCAATAAAAGCGAACATTGATCATCTGCTCGGCATAACAGACGAGCGTGAAAATAAGGCCCAGGAACGATAGTGACGGGCCGCAGACTACGGTGCAGCGCACCGGAACTTTGGGACAATTTGTCCCGAAGTACAGCGGGTTTGGGGAGCTCCCCAACAAGCATTTTTGCGGGCCCTGCGCCCTGCATTTCGGAGTGTGGCCACACCCGAATTGCTTGCCATTTAGCGGCACCCCCGAAAAGCCCCCTAAAAACGAGAAAAACGAGGCCCTTTTTACTTGACCTCCGTTTCTCTGGCTTTTTGTAGTCCCTCTGCTGTGGCCTCCATGACCGTCAATTCCTTTTCGTCCATTGTATTGAGCAGCCTGTCAATATGTTGGCGGCAGTCGCTTTCGCCGTTCTGCCTGTCAGGATAAAAGAACTGGTCTACGGAAATATCCAACAGGGTGACGATTTGGTAAAGGTGTTCAGGCTTGGATGCTGGCCCCGGTTCTCAAAATACATGATGGAACGAGGGGTACGGTCTACGAGCTGTGCAAGGTATTCCTGTGTCCAGCCTTTCGCCTCTCTCTTGCGCTTGATCTCCCGGCCTAATGCGTGGAAGTCAAGCCGTCTGGTGTCTTGGTACATTCTCATATCACCCCTATATTATTTTACATTTCGGGTTTGACTATGAGAACGAAACACAATTTTATGTTTTGGTAGTATTTTATTGCCCGTCGGCAAGGTTGCCGATGTTACACGGACAAGGTATAATAACAGAAAGAAAATTTGAAAACTACACTTTAATCACAAAAATCTATGATACGCTATCTTTGGAGGTGTTATTATGCAGAGGATTTTAGTCGTTGAGGACGATTTTGATATTCAAGAACTTTTACAGAATTTTTTGCAAGAAGCAGGATATGAAGTGGCTACTGCAAATGATGGCATCGAGGCACTATCTTTGTTTTCGGGGCAACGATATGATTGATATATTGGACATTTTGCTTCCCAAAATTGACGGTTATGGTGTCTGTGAGTTGATACGAAAGCAATCGGATGTTCCCATTATTATGCTGACTGCATTGAGCGGTGAGGAAGATCAAATCAGGGGATTGGATTTGCAGGTGGATGACTATATTACAAAGCCTTTTTCTATGCCAATCTTACTTCGCAAAATTGCAGCTGTACTTCGGCGTAGCAAGCGGGGAGAAGATGAAAAGCCTCAAATCATCACTTATGGCAATTTACTTTTGAACTGTGATAGTTATGCCGCCACCGTGGATGGATCTGATTTTGAACTGACGCAAAAAGAGTTTGAAATATTGCGGGAACTGCTGACCCATCAAGGCCGGATATTGACCCGCCAGAACTTATTAGATAAGCTGTGGCGATTTGATTTTATGGGGATGAGCGAGTTGTTGATACCCATATCAAACTTACGCAAGAAGCTGGGGATAGATTTCATTCAAACGATCAGAGGGGTGGGATATAAAGTTGATAAAGAAAATTAAAGGCAGTCTGTTTATAAAAGTTTTTATCACTACTGCTATCCTATTGACAGGGGTGAGCTTTCTGGTTTACTTGATTTTAGCTTGGTACACCCCGAAAACATATTCTAATACCCTTAATGCAACATTAGATGAACAAACAAAAATATTCATTTCAGAAATATCGCAAATGCCCATGGAAGAAACAGGGGGTATTTTTGATAACTTTCTTGATTATCAGAATGTAGACCGAATGGAACTGTTTGAAGAAAATGGTAATAGAATAAATCTTCCAACGGAACGAAGTGCTGATAATGATGTTGTTATAGAAACAAAGGCTTGGGGAAATGAAGATAATAATGCACCTATTATATCCAATAGTTATACGGTTTCATTTCTTGGCAAAAATACAAACTACACTTTAGTTGTTTATGGAGCGGCGGGGCAAGTAGCAGAACTGCAAAGAGCATTTCAAAAAGTTGTTTCCGTTACTTGCATTTATAGTGTTTTGCGTATCACTGGTTACTGGTTGGATTTTTTCACACCTTATTACTAAACCCGTACTGAAAATAAGCCGTATTTCTAAAGAAATGTCCGAATTACAATTTGAATGGCAATTAGATGAACAACGGACTGACGAACTGGGAATATTGGCAAAGAGCCTTAACTATTTATCGCAGAAGCTCAATGTAACTTTGAATGACTTACAGGCAGCAAATAGAAAACTGGAACTTGATATAGAACATGAAAAGGCATTAGAACAAGCTCGCACGAATTTCTTTTCAGCGGTGTCTCACGAATTGAAAACGCCTATCACGATTATCAAAGGGCAATTAGAGGGCATGCTCCTTGGTATTGGACCCTATAAAGACCATGAAAGATACTTGACAAGGTCGCTGGAAATTACAAACACGCTTGAAACAATGGTGCAAGATATATTGACAATTTCGCGGTTAGAAACTGCGGGGGCCGATTTCAAGAAAGACCACTTGGATTGTGTGCAAATTATCAAAGCCTATCTGAACGAAACAGCGGATTTGATTGCAGAAAAAGATTTACAAATACACCTTGATATACTGCCATCTGCTTTCATAAACGGAAATAAGATGTTGGTAGAAAAGGTTTTTTCAAATCTAATTGGAAACGCAATCAAGTATTCCCCACAAAGAGCGGATATTTGGATTTCCGTACTTATGAAACATGAGCAGATAGTATTTTCTGTTGAAAATGCAGGGGTGCATATACCAGAAAATAGTATTCCCAGATTGTTTGATGCGTTCTATCGCGTGGAGCAGTCAAGAAGCCGAAAGACTGGAGGAAGTGGACTTGGACTGTATATTGTGCAGGAAATACTACACCAGTATGGAAGTGAATGTACGGTTTGCAATACGCAAGCTGGGGTAAAGTTCTCTTTTATAATTTGAAAGATATGGAAAAGCGGTGGGTAATCAACCCGCCGCTTTTCAACTACACATAAATCACAAACTAATCCCAAATGTATCACAAAAGGTAGTGGTATCCTTTATATATATTCAAAGAAAGGATGGTGTTTATTTTATGAGCACAAAAAAACTACTTACATTAGCTCTCGGAAGTGCATTGCTTGTGGGGGGGGTAGCTGGGTGTAGTTCATCAGTGAATATTCCTTCCGATAACAACACTACGAAAAATGTTTCCTATCAGGCACAAACCGTTTCTGATACGGAAAATGCGGCGAACGATTCTACTACAGCAGAACTGCCTGGTGGAAGTGTGGACTACTCCATATATGAACCTTACGGCTTGAGCTATGATCAGGAGAATTATTATTTTACCTATAATGGGAATGTAGTGAGATTTTTTAATGACCCCATAGCTGGAGCGAGTTTCACGAATTTCTTTTCTGGAACGGTGGATATTGAGGCAGACCGGGACGAAGAAAATACCTTGTTGGTATTAAAGAGTGTTCCAAAGAAAATTATGACCGTCATACCCAAAAGCATAATAACTTTAATCCCACTGATACATCATTGAGTACTGTACAAAAGGGAGAATCTACTCCCCAACTTTGGCTTAAAGACTATGCAGACTATGGCATTACCTACAACGAGCAGAGCGGCGGTTGGTATTATAATAATCAGAGAATTAAGATATTATTGGACAGTGAACAGGCTGTTGTTTACACTGATGAAGAAAATGGAGTATGTGTTACTATTTCAAGGGATGGCAACCATCAAATTTCAGAAATTAAAGAAATATCTGAAACAGATGCACAATCACTCATGCTAAAGAATAATCCTATTGGAGAAGATTACACCTCGCAGGAATAATTTCTGCTTTCATAATCAGCCGAGCGATGGCAAAAGACGGAGGTGACCTGTATGAAAAGATTCTATCACTCATTTTAACATTGTTTTGTGTATTAAGTCTTGTTGGCTGTGGGCGTTCTATGGACGACATCATAAAGAATGAGTCCAGCATTACCGGCGTTGTGGAAGAAGTTTATAACAACTCCATACTTATTTCCATCCAGACAGACGCTTACCCTTACGGAGCATATTGCGATGTTTCTTTGGATGCAGAGAACAAAGATGACATGGTTGATTTCAACATTGGTGATGAAGTCATTGTCTATTACGATGGTAACATTGCAGAGAGCTATCCATTACAGATCAATACGGTGTATGCGATTTCTTTGAAAGATCCAGCTAACTGAAGTAAAAATAAGCGTTTTCCAGTTCTGGTACTTGTAGCGTAATTCAAGAGTAAAGACTGCCGCACGACGGCAAAAGAAAAAAAGCCGTCGTACAGCAGCCTATCAATACGCCTATTTGAAACGGCGGCTCAATTTTCAGAGCCGCCGTTTCTCTTTGGATATTCAGTAACCCCACGGCGGCCCATAGGAGGGTGTCGCCGTGTCAATCTTACTTTCTCACAATTCCCATGACCTTCACCAGCTAAAAAAAGCATAGCTCCCCCTCCGGGACAGTCTGGCTATGAAGGTACAATATATCAGTACAATTATGATAATGCAATTTCATGCGTCTGCATAGCGTCTTGCTGTGCGGGCGCTTTTTTTGTACTCGAGACAAATTGTCCCGAGGTGCGGGGCGCTCCCCGGGGTGCCGCTCCCCGCCGAGCCCCGTTTCGGTCACTCATCCACCCAACACCGAAACGGAGGTTTATTTATGACTACAATCAATCTGAAGGATTTTTATTATTGGTACACACAGGATCAGTTTATCGAGGTTTCTGACGAGGTAGCCGAAGTATTTGTGTCCGATGCCCGGCACGAAATGGCCTACCAGCGGCGGCTCTCCCGGCATAAGGCGCAGTATTCTCTGGACTGCGATGACGGGATCGAATATTCCGCCTGCCTGCATGAGCCAACGCCCCAGGAGCTTCTGGAGCGCATGGAGCTGTTCATCCGTCTGTGGAACGCACTCAACTCTTTACCGGAGATCCAGGGCCGCAGGATTGATGCCCACATCATTCTCGGAAAGAGCATCAAGGAAATTGCCGAGGCCGAGGGCGTACACGAGGAGTCTGTCCGCCAGTCGATCAAGCGTGGCCTTGAGCGCATGAAAAAAACTTTTTGATTTTTTCATTTTCCCCACTTGGAAATGATGAAAAAATGTCTCGGTTTATGAAAGAAGATATTCTTCTTTCCGCAGATAAACAGCGGCGGCCCCGGGCATAGTCCGAGGAGCCGGACGGCGGGTGCGCTGTGACTTTTTCTTTGGAAGAATGAGCGAACAACGCCAACGCCGCAACTGGCTGGGCCAAGCCACGGCCACGATCCGGCATAGGACAGGCTGGCCGCCTGTCTCCCCAGCTGCCCTCTTATCTGCGAGGGAACGCCGCTCTGAGTATGGTTGTCTTTGGACAGGGCAAGAAAATGGGAGCGGCGTTCTCTATTTTATACTTACATGGAGTGAGACAAGAGGGCAGCATCGTTTAGGTGCTGCCCTCTTGCGTTTCCCCACGATATGCGGGAGGCGTATCCTATTTTTGATAAGGAGGTTTTTACCGTGAGATTAACGGCAAAGGAACTGGAACAAATGAAAAGCGTTGACATCGGCGCAGTGGCTCCCGAGTCCCTGCCGGATGTGAGCGGTATGGCCTTTGACACCTCTCTCCCCCGGGAGGAGCGGATCGCTCTGTTTTTGCAGGCGGTAGAAAATCCATACTGCTTTTGCATCGGTGGGATCGGTGTAAAGATTGAATTTGCGGAAAGCGGGCCGTCCTTGCAGGACACACTGACGGACTTCCTGCTCCGGCAAAAAGCGGGCTGTAACTTCGGTTACAGCTCGTTTTGCTTCTTCGAGACAAAGTGTCCCGAAGTGGAGGCATCCTTGTTGTCCTCCCCGGACAGAGTTATAATATAAGTGTAATGTGATAGGGAAGGAGGAACAATGGCACGAGCAAAAAACAGAGGGTATCAGCAGAGTTTCTCTCCCTCTTACACAATCCGCCGCTGGCGGCTGGGCATCTATATCCGGCTTTCAAAGGAAGATTTGAAAAAAGGAAAAGACGATAGCAACAGCGTAAAGAACCAGCGTGACCTACTGAACGATTTTTACCGACGCAACATTGACGAGTTTGAAAGTATCACGGAATATGTAGATGACGGACATACTGGAACGGACGCTAACCGTGAAGATTTTCAACGGCTCTTGGCGGATGTCATGAGTGGTAAAATCAACTGCGTTATAGTAAAAGACCTGTCCCGCTTCGCACGAAATTATAGCGATGCCGGAAGTTTGATCGACAACCTGTTTGTTCAAATGGGTGTTCGCTTTATCAGCCTTGCTGAGAATGTGGACAGCTACAAGAACCCCGACAGCGTTTCAAATATCATCGTTCCCATTACAAACGTGATGAACGATAATTACTGCTATCAGACTTCCAAAAAGATCCGGCAGGTATTTGATTACAAACGGCGCAACGGCCAGTATATCGGAGCATTTGCTCCTTACGGCTATGTAAAGCACCCAAAGGACAAGCACAGGCTGATTGTTGATCCCGATGCTGCTGAAAATGTCAAACTCATTTTCACAATGCTTATTCAAGGGTCATCAAACGTGCTATCGCGTTGTACCTGAACGAACACGGCGTACCGAGCCCCTCGGCTTACAAGGTACAAAAGGGCTTGCCTGTTTCGACAAGAGGGTATGACGATCCTATGTGGGGAGCCCGCATGATCCACTCCATTCTTACCAATCCGACCTACACCGGGGATTTAGCCCAAGGCCGAAGCCGGGTGAAAAGCTACAAGGTACACCAGATTGAAGCTGTTCCCCGCGAGGAATGGGTGGAAGTGGCTGGAA
>ENA-OQER01001009-OQER01001009.1-human-gut-metagenome-genome-assembly--contig:-NODE-1009-length-14558-cov-1.846996_pt1 | contig 14558 bp, 12 predicted proteins | sample MGYA00242797_ERZ504639 | MGnify/ENA primary metagenome ERZ504639 (study PRJEB26092, sample SAMD00036306) | human gut metagenome | host: Homo sapiens | study: EMG produced TPA metagenomics assembly of...
CTTCAAATGTATCAATCGTGATCGGCTTGTTAAACAGGCTTCCCTGTACACAGCTGCAGCCAAGTTCTTTCAATACATTCAGCTGGTCTCTTGTCTCCACACCACTTGCTGAAACCGGTACTCCCAGCTGACAGCAGGCATCTGTTACTGCTTTTGCCACACTCTGGCTTCGGCCGTTGCCTACAATATTGGTCACGATACTTTTATCTATCTTCAATCCGTCAAATTCCATGATCGTCAGAATCGCTACTGTGGATTCTTTTGCCCCGAAGTGGTCCAAAATCACCCGCACATTGCTCTTTCGAATCTTATTACTCGTCTCTGCAAGCATCTCCTGATTCATATCACTGTAAGACTCTGAAACTTCTACTTCCAGATACTCACAGGACACATGATACTTCTCGATCAGAGCTGTCATTTTTTCTGCTACATCTATCTGTCTGAGCGTTGCTCCCGCAAAATTTACAGCGATTGGGATCATCGGCAAATCTTCCGTCTCCCATCTGCGCAGCGTCTTACATACTTCTTCAAACACATACAGATCCAGATAATGAGACAGCTTGGTCTCTTCCAGAAGTGTCAGATATTTTCCCGGATTCATAATACCCAGATCTTTGTGGTGATAGCGTACCACTGCTTCTGCTCCGACTACTTCCTCAGTATCTACATCCACTTTCGGAACCAGACAGACAATAAAATTGCCATTCTCTATATCGCTGAGCAGATCCTGTTTGATGATAGGCTCATGATGCCCCTTTTTCAAATTCTTATAATACTTCTGCTTCTCTTCGCGCATCATACCTTCTGCGCGGCCGATCAGCTTTTCTGCATCAATATCCACTTTCTCCCAGGCATAACCGACAGATACCAGTCCAAGACTGATATTGTCCAGTTTATGATGTGCATCGTTCACGCTCTTGATAAATGTATCATATGTCGCATCCTCTACCGCTACCAGATACTCATCTCCGGTCATTCGGAACACCAGAGAGCTGCGGAAATGCTCCTCCAGCACTTCACCTACACGGATTACAACCTCATCCCCATATTCATGTCCAAATTCCCGGTTAAAGTTCTTCAATCCATTGATGTCCACAGATACTGCTCCCAGTGATTTGTGCTCTTTTTTCTGTACGTCCGACATATATCTGACGAAGCTGTTCCGGTTCATCAAACCAGTCAGATCATCATGATAACTCAGATATTCCTGCTGCTTCTGCATCTTCTGCAAAAGAATAGACTGTGAAATATATGGAAGGAGAGACCTCATAAAAGAAATCTCACATCCGCCTCTGTGTACCCCTACCGCTGCAAGAACTGCCGTAATTCCATCTTCCAATGGCTGAGAAACACTGTAGTCTGCTTCTGTCGTATCCGTGATATCCTGTCGGATCCACCGCGGCCACTGTTCTTTATCAAGCATCTTGATCTTATCCCGCTGCCACGGCACGAATTCAGCACACCACTCATAGATTGTAAGAATCTCTTCTTCATCTCTCTCGATATAATACACATATTCTGAATCGTAGTAATCGCGTATCGTACCGAGCACGTCATTCATAATCTCCAGGATCGAACGCTGTTTATAATTCTCACTCATAGTTTCTTTCCCCCGATATCATCCTGCTCCGTTGGATATAAAATTTAAGAATACTCCATTTCTTGCTCATCCACGGAAACACATATAGTTATTTTATAATAATATCTTTTAAAATGCAAGAAATTGTGAGTTTGCGAAAAAGATACAAAAAATGACCATACAAAGAAAGTGGGAGCCTGTTCTCTGCATGATCATTTGGCAATATTTGGTTTTATTTTGATTTTCTTTAATTACCTTAAAAATTTCATTGACAGATACTTACAAGCCGCCAATGCCGCCACACTTCCATCTGCCGCTGCAGTTGTCAGCTGACGCACTTCTTTTGTCCGGCAGTCCCCGGCTGCAAAGATTCCCGGATGAGATGTCATACAGTCCTCAGATGCCAGAATAAATCCATTTTCATCCAGGCGTACCAGACCGTCAAAGATTTCATTCTGCGGAATCTGACCGATTGCTACAAAAACACCGGATACCGGAATATGGAAGTCTTCTCCTGTCTTTTTATTACGCAGGAACAATCTTTCTACCATGAATTTGCCTTCAATATCTTTGACTATGGAATCCAAAACAAACTCTACATTGTCTTTTTCTTTCAGTACGTCTACCAGATTGCTTTCCCCACGGAATTCATCCCGGCGATGTACCACATATACTTTATTGCAGTAATTCGAAGGAATTCTGCATCCTGCAGAGCGGTATTTCCTCCACCGATCACTGCTACATCTTCCCGCGGAAAATGCACCGTCACAGGTTGCACAGTAAGAAACTCCGGATCCTGCCAGTGCTTCCTCCTGTGGAATCCCCAGATGCCGGTGAGCCACTCCTGTTGCAAGGATCACGGCCTTACATGGATATTCTTTCTGGTCTGTCACGATGATTTTGATCCCGTTTTCCTCACGTACTTCTTTTACACGCTCGGAAGCAGTCTCTGCTCCCAGCTTCATCGCCTGATTCAGCAGATTCATAGAATACTGACTTCCGCTGATACTCTCCAATCCCGGATAATTCTCTACTTTCGGTGAATTTACAATCTGTCCTCCAAAATTCAGTCCTTCGATCACCAGAGTCCGTTTTCCTGCACGCTGTCCATAGATAGCTGCTGTCAGACCTGCTGTCCCCCCTCCGATAATTCCAATATCATACATATCGAGTTCCTCCGTTTTCTATTTTTCTATCGTTTTTCTGCAAATGCCCGGATATTGGACGCATTTGCAAGTTTCTGTACACCTTCTTCTTTGATCACGATCAGTGTCGGCGCCTGCATGACGCCATATTTTCTAACCAGCTCTTCATTCTCTCCCGCATCAACTACTTCATAAGAAATATTCGCTTTTTCCAGGGAATCTTTTGCAAGCTTACAGTTCGGACAGGTCTTTCGTTGTAAAAAGAAGTACTTTTCCTTCCTCTGTATTCACCTCTTCGAAAATACGCTGTTCTTCTTCCTGTTCTGTCTCCCTGAAAGTCTCCTGCTTCACATGAGAGTGTTCTACATCATACACTTTTCGCTCTTTAAATTCCTGTAGTTTCCCGTCATTCCAGTTTTTAACCGGACGATAATATCCTGTAATCCTGCTGTATACTTCTGTCTCCTCTCCGCAGATCGGGCAGGTATACTGCTCTCCGGACAGATATCCGTGATTCTTACAGATCGAATACGTCGGTGACATTGTATAATACGGCAGCTTATAATTCTCTGCGATTTTTCTGACCAGAGCTGCCGCTGACTTCCAGTCCGGAAGTTTTTCTCCCAGGAATGTATGGAATACCGTTCCTGATGTATACAGTGTCTGCAGCTCATCCTGAATATCCAGTGCGGCAAACACATCCTCCGTATAGCCAACCGGCAGATGAGAGCTGTTTGTATAATATGGTGTTCCGCAGTCCTCTGCTGCTGTGATGATATCCGGGAACTGCTCCACATCATGTTTTGCCAGGCGGTATGTGGTAGATTCTGCCGGAGTTGCCTCCAGGTTATACAGATCACCATATTCTTCCTGATAGTCGGACAGCCGCTCTCTCATGTGATTCAGAACATCTTTTGTAAACTTCTGCGTTTCCGGATGTGTCAGATCTTTACGGATCCATTTTGCATTCAGTCCTGCCTCATTCATTCCGATGAGCCCGATCGTGGAGAAATGGTTATCAAAACTTCCCAGGTATCTCTTTGTATACGGATACAGCCCTTCATCCAGAAGCTTGGAAATCACCACTCGTTTGATATGAAGTGATCTTGCGGCAATATCCATCATTTTATCAAGTCTCTCGTAAAATTCTTCCTCATTTTCCGATAAATATGCAATTCTCGGCATATTGATCGTCACAACACCAACGGAACCTGTACTCTCTCCACTTCCGAAAAATCCACCGGATTTCTTACGCAGCTCCCGCAGATCCAGACGAAGACGACAGCACATACTGCGCACGTCGCTTGGCTCCATATCACTGTTGATATAATTGGAAAAATACGGTGTTCCGTATTTTGCGGTCATCTCAAATAACAGACGGTTGTTCTCCGTATCCGACCAGTCGAAATCTTTCGTGATGGAATACGTCGGGATCGGATACTGGAATCCTCTTCCTGTGCATCTCCCTCGATCATCGTCTCAATAAATGCCCGGTTGATCATATCCATCTCTTCTTTACAATCACCATATGTAAAGTCCTGTTCTTTCCCGCCCACGATCGCCGGCAGATTGGCGAGGTCATTTGGAACAGTCCAGTCCAGTGTGATATTCGAAAACGGCGCTGTGTTCCCCATCTGGACGGAATGTTCACCCCGAAAATGAAAGATTCAATGCATTTTTTCACTTCCCGATATGTCAGATGGTCTGCTTTTACAAACGGTGCAAGGTAGGTATCAAACGATGAAAACGCCTGTGCTCCTGCCCACTCATTCTGCATGATCCCCAGAAAATTCACCATCTGATTGCACAAAACGCTCAAATGCTTCGCCGGAGCTGATGTGATCCTGCCCGTCACACCGCCGAGTCCTTCCCGTATCAATTGTTTTAAAGACCAGCCGGCACAATATCCGGTCAGCATCGAAAGATCGTGGATATGAATATCCGCATTCTTGTGCGCTTTTCCGATTTCATCATCATAAATCTCCGACAGCCAGTAATTGGCTGTGATCGCACCGGAGTTGCTTAAGATCAGACCTCCGACAGAATATGTCACAGTAGAATTCTCCTTGACACGCCAGTCTGTCACCTTCACATAACTGTCTACGATCTCTTTGTAATCCAAAAGTGTAGAATTCAGATTTCGGATTTTTTCTCTCTGCTTGCGGTACAGGATATATCCCTTCGCAACATCTGCGTATCCCGCTTTGATCAGAACAGACTCTACACTGTCCTGAATGTCCTCCACTGCAATTTTATGTTCTTTTATCTTCGGTTCAAAATCTGCAGTCACTTTCAGTGCCAACAGATCAATAATATCCTGATTATACTCTTTTTCTCTGGCTTCAAACGCTTTTCGTATCGCCTCGCTGATCTTGGTCAGATTAAATTCTGTTATTTCCCCGTCCCTTTTTGTGACTTGATACATGTTTCGTACCTCTCCTTTCTGCAGCTAAACGCTGTATTTAGTGTATCACCCACATTTTTGAATGTCAACGAAAACACCAACATCTAGTATGCAGGTTTTCCTTCAAAAACTAGATATTGGCGTTTATAACTATTTCATCGTTTCTTTATAAGAGTCATCCGCCTGCTGTGTGAGCGCTTTTCCGCCGTTTTCATACCACTTCTTTACGAACGTATCAAAATATTCAGGCGGCTTTTCTCCCACTATGATCTGCAGAAATGTATTCTTCTCTTCTTCCAGCAATTCTTCCGGGATTTTGATTTCCTGACTGCCTAACGAAAGAGGCGGTTGATTTTCATCCAGATTCTCTTTCGTCAAAAGTCCCGTTGCCTGTATCCGGGAAGTGTATGCTGCCCATGCATTCGACGTGGTCACATCTCCTGTAAGGAATGACTTACAGATTTTATAATAAGCAGCTTCTAATCCGTTCAATTTGCTCTGCTGCGTTTTTCCATCCAGAACATCCTGTATATTTTGCTGCACTCTGTAGATCGCATCCCAGTAGTCTACATTGATATTCAACGGTCTTGCTGTCGGATCCACATTCAAAGAAAAATATTCATTGATTTCATCGGACTGCTTCTGATCTTCAAAACGACCATAATCAAACAGTGTACTCACATATTTCCCCACGATCTCCGGATGCTCATATCCCTTTCTTACCACCACATACAGACAGTCTTCATAGGATTGAAATGTACGTGTCCTAGTCGCTGCATTTCCAGTCAGCAGATACGGCTGCCATTTTGCAGTTCTGTCCGCACTATAAGATAAACTCAGTGGATTGTTCGGTGCCCACCAGTATCCGAAAATAGCCCCGCACTTTCCTTCTTTAAGAAGTGTATCCAGATTTTCCTGCTGCCGCAGCAGAAAGTTGGAGTCCAGAATTCCTTCTACATAAAGCTGATGCAGATAGATCAGCGCCTGTTTTGTCTCTTCTGTCACAGAACCATACACCACATTCCCCTGATCGTTCAAAATCCACTGGCTCGGTTTTGCATGATACTGGTCAAAAACAGCATCCAGCCCATAGGTTCCGCTGTTTTCAGAAACCAGATCCGTACTTCCTGCCAACCCCACCGTCTCTTGATTTCCTGCCATATCAGCTTTCACAAACTGCCGGATAATCTCCATCCCTTCCTCCAGCGTTACAGGATCGGAAAGTCCCAACCGTTCCATCCAGTCCTTGCGCAGCCACAAAAGAGAAGCTCCATGATCTACCTCTGCATCCGGAAGTGCGTAGAGTCTGCCGTCAAATGTAGCCGATTCCAGAAGTGCTTCTCCGTAGCTTTGATACATTTCCTTGATCCTTTCTGTGGTACATTCTTCATATACTGTGGTAAGATCTTCGACCATCCCACGCCTGACCAGTTCTTTGACTGTCTCCCTGCCTTTTACCACCAACAGATCCGGCAGCTGCTGATCTTCCATCAAAATCTGAACGGCCTCCTCATAAGAATCGGAATTTTCCCCTTCCAGAACATCTTCGTTTTGAATATTCAACCGTTCTTTCAAGTATCGTGTGTAGGCATTATCCTCATAAGTCGCCTTCACAGGCAGGTTTGCATTATTAGATCCAACGATTTTCCCCAGTGTATAAGTAACAAGCTCGGGATATTTCCCATACGGTGTGTGTGCTGCATTTTCCCACTGTGCGTTTATCACTTCTTTCGATTCCACCGTCTTACCGGTTTCCGATCTTTTGCAGGAAGCGATCAGGAACATCGAGAACACACATAACAGCAGTATGTATTTAATTTTTTGTTTCCTGTTTCTCATGTCCGTTCTCCTTCTTCTTTGGAATCCGTATGCATACTCTGGTTCCTTCTCCTTCTTTACTCTCCACCCGGATTTTATTTTCTTCTCCATAGAGAAGCACGATCCGTTCATTGACATTGCGCACACCATACCCTTTGGATCGATATGTCACGATTTGACTCGCTTTTTCCTCTGTCATTCCGTTTCCGTTATCTTCCACCATAAAATATAAAAACAGCTCATCCTGCACAACCTTTATCCGCAGTACTTTTTCGATCTTTTCCGACACATCCAGCCCGTGATCAATCGCATTTTCCACCAATGGCTGCAAAATGAGTTTCGGAATCTCACAACTTCCCATTGTATTATCATAAACTTCCTCCACCCGGAAACTATTATCGTGCATAATCAGCTGGATTTTCAGGTATGCACGGATATTCTCCATCTCGCTTACTACTGTCGTCATTGTCTCCCCCCGGTTCAGACTGGTCCGATAATAGGTAGACAATGCCAGTGTCACCTTACTGATCTCCTGTTCATCTGCTTCGATTGCCTTCCAGTTGATAATTGAGAGTGAATTGTACAGGAAATGGGGATTGATCTGCGCCTGCAATGCCCTCATCTCTGTCCTTTGTAACACAATTTTCGCTTCATATACTTCTGAGATCAGTTTATTGATCTCATCCATCATACGCCGGAAAGTACGAATGAGCACACCAATCTCATCTTTGGAATCACTTTGTACGGTCACTTCCCGGATTCCACTGTGGATCTGATTCATATTTTCCGTCAGCTGTTCCAGCTTACAGACCAGACGTCTGGAAAAGAAATAGCTTAAGATTCCTATCAGCAGAATACAGGCTGTCAGAAGCGGCAGATTTTTCAACATCAAATATCTTGCCGATTCCATAATCGTATCCGTAGGACAAAAATAACAGAATTTCCACTGATTCCCTTCCATCTCCTTTGTCACACTGGAAAAACTTTTCTGTACTTCCGAAATTGTATCCACCTTCCCGGTCTCATATTTAGCGGGAATTTTATTGCAGGAATACACGACATTGCCGTTTTCATCCCAGACAATTCCGGCAAAATCAGATTCCATGATTTTTTCAAACGGTTCGAACAATTTATTATAATCCAGTGTGATCTTCAGCACAGCATTTATCTCACTGCTCCCGTCATAAAACTTTCGGGCTACAATCACTTTATTCTGACTTCCAGTCTGTACATACCAGCGAATCAGACTTCTGTTGTTTCTGGGATACCAGTTTTCTCCCTGAATCTCCGACAAAGGAGCCAGTGTACTTCCATGGGCAACCTGAATATTATCCGCATACAGCGTGATCCCTTTAATTTCTTTGTGATACACCTGCGGCATATTCAACAACGGATCTGCCACCTGAGTATACTTCAGATATGTATTAAAATCTGATGCACGTTCCATTTTCAGCACTTTCCTGAGGTCTCCCGAATAAGACAGATAATCAATCAGATTTTCATAAATCTGCGCCTGATTGTCTATTGCATCGACTGCCTGTTTTAAAGACTCCTGCATATTTTCCATTTCCCGCTCCTTGAGCGTGTTCATCATTCCCATCTGCATATAGCATGTCACGATCAGTGTCGGAATGATCCCAGCGATCAAAATCAGGATCATCAGCTTATATCGATATTTTAAAATTATGGAACCGATAAAGAAGCTTCTTCATCACTCATACTCCCTTTCCTGCAATACTCCGGTGTGCTGCCAAAATACTCCCGGAAGCTCCTGCAGAAATAAGAATTATTGGAAAATCCAACCTCTTTTGCGATCTGCGAGATCTTCATACTGGTATTTTCCAGAAGCTCCCTGGATTTCTTCATCCGGATATCCCGGACATAACGGTTCAGATTGACTCCGGTCTCCTCCTTGAATACAACACTTAAATATCCCGGGGAGAGATAGACTTGCCTTGCCAGATTCTCTACATTGAGATTTTCTGCATCATGATGGTGAATGTACTGTTTCACTTTCATAACTTCATTCCGAAATCCTTTGTTCTGCTCCTGTACAAAATTTCTCCAGTTCACAGACTACCTGTTCTGTAATTGCCAGTACATCTTCAATTTTCCTGCAGCGGTACAGCCTGTCGATCATTTTTGACAATGCTTTCACATCTCCTGGATTGATCTCCTCATAAATATCTTTGACAATATTAGAAAATACAAATTTCAACATACATCTCTGAAAATTTCATACTTTCTCTATATTTTCTCTCCAGCTTCTGAAAATCCTGCCGTAGATGGATACTGTCTTTATATTGAATGTCCTCTTTGATATTATTCAGGACCTGAGATTCTTCTGCCTCATCCATTTCTCTGGTCTCCTGCACTTCCCCTGCAAAGAAATTCTCTGTCTCTGATAAAATTTTTCTGCCAGTACCTCCTCTAAACCGGAAAATACTTCAGGAAGTTCCTGCCAGTCTGTAATTTCTTCACTTACTGCCAAATAGCACTCCTCATCGTACTTATTCTTAAAAAACTGATATAACTCTTTTGCCACTGTCTCATAATCTGCATATCTTTCCTGAAACAGAAATAAGGACTCATTTGCTGCCACATTCAGATAAAGGAACTGACGGGACATGTGCTCTCTGAGCTGACCCAAAAGCTTTTCTTCATCCACTTCAAAAAAGCAGTCCTCGCCGCCTGCCAGGATCATATGAGTATACTGCCCTCCATCCTACATAAAGCTCCGCAGCTTTTGTCCCGTTTTCTTCTTTGCCGTCATACAAAAAAATTCTGCAGAAAATATTTTCCCAGATCATCCTGCTGCCTTGCAATTTCTCCTTTCTGCGTATTCTTCTCCAGAATATGATCTCTCACAGAACAATACGTCTTATGAAACTCTCCCGGATCTACCGGCTTTAGCACATAATCGACTACTCCGTAATGCAGCGCCTCCTTCGCATAAGAAAAATCATTGTATCCGCTAAAAATCACTATCTCGATCTCCGGCTGCAACTCCCGTGCAGCTTTCGCCAGTTCGAGCCCTGTCATATAAGGCATTTTGATATCCGAAAACAAAATATCCACCTGTTTTTTCTGCAAAATCCCCGCTGCATCTTTCCCGTTTATTGCCTCTAAAATCTCCAGTTCTTCCTGCTCTCGTTTCAGCAGAAACTTGATCCCGTTTCTCTCCAGTTTTTCGTCATCTGCAATCAATATCGTGATCATGTCCGTCCCCCTCTGATACATGCCAAAATCCGCCATGCCCCTCTGTTGGCTGCATGGCAGATTTTTTATTGATCTGTCCTCTTTATTTTAATCCATTCCCTTTTTTCTTACAAGCCTTATCCCTTCACAGCTCCTGCCACGACACCTTCTATAATATGTTTTTGGCAGCACAGATAAAAGATTACAATCGGGATGATAGAAGTACCAGCGCTCCCATCATGGCTCCCATATCCACAGATCCATATCCACCTTTTAAATACTGTACTGCGATCGGAATCGTCCGGTATTTCTTCGTATCCAGCACCAGAGACGGAAGCAGATAATCATTCCAGATCCACATTGCCTGCAGAATCATTACCGTGATACAAGTCGGTTTTGAGATTGGCAGGACCACCTTGAAAAAAGTCTGGATTGGAGTGCATCCATCAATCATTGCCGCCTCTTCGATCTCCAATGGAATCGACTTCATAAATCCGGTAAACATAAACACCGCCAGCCCGGCACCAACCCCAGATAGATGAAGATCAGCCCCATGGAGTATTGAGTCTGAGCATATTTGCAATCTTGGACAAAGTGTACATTTCCATCTGAAACGGCACCACCATGGCAAACAGACAAAGCATATAGATCAGTTTTGTCCACCATGTATTCACCCGGCTGATAAACCATGCACACATGGAACAGCACAGGATAATGACTGCAACTCCGCCCACGGTGATAAACAGACTCCAGCTAAATGCCTCAAAAAACTTTGTCTGCTCGATTCCGCGGATATAATTTTCCAATCCTACAAACATATTGTCTTTTGGCAGATCAAATGGCACCCGGCTGATGTATGCTTTTTTCTTGAATGAGTTGATCACAACAAGAATGATCGGATATAAGTACAGCAGGCTGATAACAGAAAAAATCAGCGTAACCAGCCAGCCATGTTTTAATTTTTTATTCACTACTGCTGCACCTCCTTTGATCTTGTCATGCGATTCTGAATCACGGCAACCAGACCAACGATCAGAAAGAAGATCACTGCCTTCGCCTGACCAACAACCTTCATAACCGGCTCTTCCATAGAACGTATTGAAGATATTGAGTGCCAGAAGTTCTGACATTTTCGAAGGTGCACCATTGGTCACGCCAGGTCTGGTCAAATAACTTGAACCCGTTTGTTAACGTTAAAAATGTACAAATCGTGATCGACGGCATTACCATCGGAATAATGACCTTGCGAAGTACCTGCCAGGAGTTGGCTCCATCAATCTTCGCCGCTTCGATCAGCTCTCCGGGAATATTCTGAATGCCGGAAATGTAGATGATCATCATATATCCAATCTGTTGCCAGCACACCAGAATGATCATTCCCATCAACCCGTAGGTCCCGGAATATGTAAGTGTTTTTCCCCAATGTGCAAGCACTCCGTTTAACAGAAGCTGCCAGATATATCCCAGAATAATTCCACCGATCAAATTCGGCATAAAAAATACAGTCCGGAAAATATTTTTCCCGCGCACTGGTTTTGTCAATACCAACGCCACCGCAAATGCCAGTACATTGATCAATAACATGGAAACTACTGTAAACAACACGGTATACCACAGAGAGTGTAAAAATGTAGGATCCTGAAATACCTTTCCATAATTCTCAAGCCCGATAAATCTGGCGTCTGTCACGGTTGTAAATTTACAGAACGAAAGATAAATACCCAGTAAAAACGGCGCGATAAACCCAATGGTAAATGCGATCATCGTGGGCAGTACAAAACAGGGAAATATCGTTTTATTGCTTTTTGCATGTCCCTCTCTCCTTCCTCTTGATGGAAAAGGCGGACGGTTTGCCGTCCGCCTCAAATCTATGTTTTTATTCCGCATGCGCTGCCTGATACTCAGTTGCCCATCCATCTACAAATGCAGTTTCCACTGCATCCCATTTTCCAGTTCCCTGTGCATATTCAAGAAGTGCAGAGCCTACATTGTTTTTCCAGTTTTCAGAAGGCATTGTCGTAAGTTCCAGCTTACAGGTGTCTTGCCTGCCTTGTTATATTCCTCATTTGCCTGCACCAGAGGATTTGACGGCAGATAGTCTTCAAATGTGGTGAACGGTGTCACAAATCCCATCGTATTTGCAAGCATATCGCGTCCCTCATCACTTTCCACAACCCACTGCAGGAAATCCAGAGTTGCCTGAATGTCTTCTTCTGAAGCGTTCTTATTTACACACCAGTAGTTTCTCAGATCCCGTGCAAAGTCCCTGCTCTTCTTCTCCTTTGGCACCGATGTAAATCGGAAGCATTCCCATGTCCTCATCGGCAACTTCCATATCCTTGATGTCGTTGTATGCCCAGGTCCCATTCTGATAAAATACAACCTCTCCAAGTGCAAATTCGGAGCTTGCGTCCTCTGCCGTCTTAGAGGAGATCATAGACGGTTCACAGGTAGAATCTGTAATATATAAATCCCATATGTTCTTATAGTTTTCCAGATAGGTTCCTTTAATCGCATCTGTGGATGTAATGCCCTCATCTTTATATTCATAATAGATTGGAAGATTTGCCAGATGTGTCTTAAATCTCCAGTCAGAAGAAGAATCCATACCTGCGGATGTAAATGCACCTTTCACCCCCAATTCATCTTTGTGTTTCTGGATTCCGTCCGCAACTTTTTTCAGCGTTTCAAAATTATTGATCTCATCCACTGATTTTACAGCAGCATCTGAAGTTCAAAGTATTGATTCAGGATCGCTTTGTTATAAATAATTCCGTATGTTTCTACTACATACGCAATTCCTTTGACTTCATCTCCTTCTTTTAACACATAATCGTCACTGGAAATATCCTTGTAAATCTGACTGTCTGACAGGTCATAACAGTAATCTTTCCAGGATGCCAGACCGACAGGACCATTGACCTGAAACAGGTCGGCGCCTCTTCTTTTGCCATCTCAGATTTCAGCTGGGATTCATACGTCCCGGAAGCAGCTGTCTGCACATCCACCTGAACACCAGTCTCATCTGTGTAAGTCTCTGCAAGTTTTACCCAGTCATCTGCCTGCTCCGGCTTGAAGTTCAGATAGTACACCTTCCCTTCACTCTTTGCCTGATTTTTTCCTTTTTCATCTTCCTTGCCATCGGATCTGCCGCATCCTGCAAGCATCGTTCCTGCCATTGCTACTGTCAAAAGAAGTGCCAGCATTCTCTTTTTCTTCATTATCGTTTCCTCCTTTTTGTTCGTCTCTGTTCTTGATATCTGTATTATAGAAAAATATGGAATTTTTCTAAAATAATAAAAAAATAGAAACGTAACACTTTTTGAGGAAATTATACTAAGAAACAGTGGCTGATTATTACATGATTTCGCTCTTTTATACATGAACAATAAAATACAGGGAGGGTATGACCCGTTTTGAGTCACATCCTCCCTCCATGAAACCGTCTATTTTCTTGAATTTTCAGGCTTTTCTAACAATTTTTCTCCGATATTTCCACGTATGAGTTGCAATCTTTCTTCTCTGCACATTCCTGTATTATACCAGATATTTTCATGTTCCTTCATTTCTTTCAATAAAATCTACCACTCGTTCCAAAACATCATTGCCACCGATCCATATATCTGGTTCAAATCCCTTTCCCTCTGTAATGCCGCCAAAAGATATCGCATCTCCATAAGTAACTGCTAATTGAGAATACGGCAGTGTACAACGTATGCTTTGTTTTGAAAACACACCCCCTGATGTATTCGTTCCAACAAAAACAACATTTTTCAGCGTATCTAATTCCTCAACAAATGCTTCTGCAGAAGACGCTACATTTTTGTCAATCAATACAAAGATCTTCGTATCATTAGGAAGAACGACTTTATTTTCAGTCGTAACATACCATTTATTTTCTGAACGGCTGCTAAGATCATATTCTGATTTATACAAATCCTTAAAATGAGCGTAAGGCTTTCATAATCAACCATTTCAAGCGCTGATTTTGTTACATAATTATTGATCAAACTCGCCAATCTATGGTCACGCTATTTGTTTTGGCAATCTGCCCCGTAAAATTTTCAAACCATGTTTGTTGGGATGACTGTCTGCCCACCGGAATTTCCTCTCAAATCTAAAATTATAAATTCTTCATTCTTTGCCTGTCTGGCAGCCTTTTTATAAGTTTCAAGATTATCAGTACCTATGAAAGAATTCATTGTAAAAACAGGTATATTGTTTATTTTTCTGTAATTGTAGCCCTTAGAAGATTTCTTTTGACTATATACTTTCCCCTGACTTGCCTTTAATTCAACTCTAATTTCTTTGAACTCCACTCCAGAATTTAGTTTTTAAAGTCACTGCAGTATATGGTGTTCCAGACAATATTCCTATGTATTTACACATATGACCTGATTGATCCAATGATGAC
>ENA-OQER01001010-OQER01001010.1-human-gut-metagenome-genome-assembly--contig:-NODE-1010-length-14556-cov-1.683277_pt1 | contig 14556 bp, 19 predicted proteins | sample MGYA00242797_ERZ504639 | MGnify/ENA primary metagenome ERZ504639 (study PRJEB26092, sample SAMD00036306) | human gut metagenome | host: Homo sapiens | study: EMG produced TPA metagenomics assembly of...
TGTGCGCCAGTATCAGTCCTGGTTAACCGACTGCAAGCTGCACCGGAAGAAGATTTACGGCCAACCTTAACGGGAAAACCGCTGAGCGAAGAAGTTCAGGAAGTGCTGGAAGAACGCGATGCGCTATATCGCGAAGTTGCGCATATTATCATCGACGCAACAAACGAACCCAGCCAGGTGATTTCTGAAATTCGTAGCGCCCTGGCACAGACGATCAATTGTTGATTTTAGAGCGCCTATACTTAACGTTCATCCCGTGAAATAAGGAAGAACGATGCCAACGAAACCGCCTTATCCTCGTGAAGCATATATAGTGACGATTGAAAAAGGAAAGCCAGGACAGACGGTAACCTGGTACCAACTCAGAGCCGATCATCCTAAACCAGACTCGTTGATCAGTGAACATCCGACGGCTCAGGAAGCGATGGATGCGAAAAAACGCTATGAGGACCCTGACAAAGAGTGACCGCATCAGACTGCTCGGAAGGGATTCTGAGTGCCACTACAAGGATCTGCGTCACATTTTTCATAATTCATGTTTTTCTAATAATTAGAATATTAAACAATAACAATCCATTACTGGAATCATTTGGAATCTTTACATTATGCCGTGCACGTCTGCTGCTACGCTTTTTGTCATTTGTAGCACAAGTAAGTGTCAGCAGTGGTGCTTCACACTTGCCCGGTAATTAACGACGAAAGAAAAGTAAGGTGGATGAACAATGAGTGCGTCGTTGGCGATCCTGACCATCGGCATTGTACCTATGCAGGAAGTTTTGCCGCTCCTGACGGAATACATTGACGAAGATAATATTTCCCATCATAGCCTGCTGGGGAAGTTAAGTCGTGAAGAAGTGATGGCGGAGTACGCGCCAGAAGCAGGCGAAGACACCATTCTCACATTATTAAATGACAACCAGCTGGCCCATGTTTCGCGTCGCAAAGTGGAGCGTGACCTGCAAGGTGTGGTTGAAGTACTCGATAATCGGGGTTACGACGTCATTATATTAATGAGTACGGCAAACATTAGTAGTATGACTGCGCGTAATACGATCTTTCTTGAGCCGTCGCGGATATTGCCACCGCTGGTTTCCTCTATTGTTGAAGATCATCAAGTGGGGGTTATCGTTCCGGTTGAGGAGATGCTGCCCGTTCAGGCGCAAAAATGGCAAATTTTGCAGAAATCGCCGGTATTTTCATTGGGTAACCCCATTCATGATTCAGAACAAAAAATCATTGATGCCGGGAAAGAATTACTGGCAAAAGGGCTGATGTCATCATGCTGGATTGTTTAGGATTTCACCAACGTCATCGCGATTTACTGCAAAAACAGCTCGATGTTCCTGTCTTGCTGTCTAACGTATTGATTGCACGGCTGGCTGCGGAATTACTGGTGTAATTTTGCGTGACAGTCAGCGCCTCTGGCCCCTATAGTGAAGTAGATGTTCAACTACCAGACAGGGCCAGTTTATGCTTCAAAGTAATGAGTACTTTTCCGGCAAAGTGAAATCAATCGGCTTTTCCAGCAGCAGCACTGGTCGCGCCAGCGTGGGTGTTATGGTTGAAGGCGAATACACCTTCAGCACCGCTGAGCCGGAAGAGATGACGGTAATCAGTGGCGCGCTGAATGTGTTACTGCCTGACGCGACCGACTGGCAGGTGTATGAAGCCGGTTCGGTGTTTAATGTTCCCGGTCACAGTGAGTTTCATCTGCAAGTTGCCGAACCCACCTCTTATCTGTGCCGCTATCTGTAATTCCTCGCCTTCCCCTTGAACGGGAGGGCATTTTTCTGAAATATCCTCTCTTTAACCCATAATAATATTTCCTTTGCTTCGATTTTTTCAATTTCCGATATATTCATAATTCATCAAGGTTGATATAAATATCAGTGAAGATCTCCAGGTATTTTTGCGGAACTGATGACACAACGCCCCCTGGAGCAAGTTACAGCGGGAGATCTATGAATTACTGACGCCAACGATCAACCTGCAAATTCACTGTACCCGTTATCCCATGCGCAGCCAAAATGGTGGAAGCACCGATTTACCGCGTTATTGGATCACGTTGGATAAAAACGTGATCTGGGATTACCCGAAAGACTTTATTGCAGGTAACGGTGGAGTGCGTAATTTTCACGGTGAAACTTGCTGGTATCCTTACCTGACGGATATTTGTTCAATTTCTGATTTATTGCGTGAATATATTGACACCCCAAAAGCGGAGTTGTTAACAAAACAATTTACCAGCGATAAATGGGGGTTAGTGAATATTCTGCGTGCTGCTGACAGGCGAATAGGGATGAGGCGATTAGATCAGTTACGGCGTAAAACGCATAATATTGCTGCGCTAAAAATTATTGCCCGCCGTAGCGAATAATTATATGCCTGGTGTGGCATCGTACGCCGGATAAGACGCGGCAGGCGTTCGCATCCGGCATTAAAGGAAAATCAGCAATTAACGTTGTGCTTCGCCACCTAATCCTTCAATCAGGTTTTGAATTAACGCTGCCAGTTCACCAGTCATCAGGATGAAATCGGCATCAAAACGCTGGGCGAAATCTTCACGGTCGATATCTTCGTTTTGATCGCGCAGCTCGTCGCAGAACTTCAGACGCTTGAGCGAACCATCGTCGCACATCACAAACTGAATGCGCTGCTGCCAGTCGAGCGCCAGTTTAGTCACCACTTTTCCGGCTTCGATGTGATTGGTGATCTCTTCGCTGGTCAGATCTTGTTTCTTCGCACGGATCACGCCGCCATCTTCCAGCAACGATTTCAGCTCGGCTTCATCAAGCAACTGGAAGCCCTGTGCTGCGCTACCGGAGCGAACCCATTCGGTTAGCGTCAGTTCAATCGGGTTTTCCATGCTCAATGGTACAACAGGTAACGACCCCAGGCTTTTACGCAGTAATGCCAGCGTATCTTCCGCTTTTTTGGCGCTGGCGCAGTCCACCATAATCAAACCATTAACCGTGTCGATCCACATCATTGTCTGGCTAAAACGGCTGAAAGCTCGCGGCAGCAGAGAGTGCAGCACTTCGTCTTTCAGCGAATCTTTTTCGGTTTCTTCAGCTTACGCGCCTGTTCCGCTTCCAGTTTGGCGATTTTCGCTTCCAGCGCCTGTTTAATCACCGGAGACGGGAGGATTTTTTCTTCTTTGCGTGCGCAGATAACAATTTGACCATTGGCAACGTGCGTTAACGCATCGCTGTGCGATCCCATCGGAGGAACCCAGCCCATCTTCGCCATGTCCTGGCTGCCACATGGGGTAAATGCCATCGAGGCTAGCTGTTTTTCCATCTCTTCTGCACGCAGCGAAATCTCGCGGCTAAGACGGTAAACCATTAAATTTTTGAACCACAGCATGATAATGTCCACGGCCTTGTCGTTAAATTTAGCGGGCATGATAACGAATTGTCGGCGGCCTTGCATTGCCAATCCGGTTGTCCGTCTCTACGCTATTGATATTGAAAAAAATAAGGAGAGTACCGTGCGTATAGGTATCGATTTAGGCGGCACCAAAACTGAAGTGATTGCACTGGGCGATGCAGGGGAGCAGTTGTACCGCCATCGTCTGCCCACGCCGCGTGATGATTACCGGCAGACTATTGAAACGATCGCCACGTTGGTTGATATGGCGGAGCAGGCGACAGGGCAGCGCGGAACGGTAGGTATGGGCATTCCTGGCTCAATTTCGCCCTACACCGGCGTGGTGAAAAATGCCAATTCAACCTGGCTCAACGGTCAGCCATTCGATAAAGACTTAAGCGCGCGGTTGCAGCGGGAAGTGCGGCTGGCAAATGACGCCAACTGTCTGGCCGTTTCAGAAGCAGTAGATGGCGCGGCAGCGGGAGCACAGACGGTATTTGCCGTGATTATCGGCACGGGATGCGGCGCGGGCGTGGCATTCAATGGGCGGGCGCATATCGGCGGCAATGGCACGGCAGGCGAGTGGGGACACAATCCGCTACCTTGGATGGACGAAGACGAACTGCGTTATCGCGAGGAAGTCCCTTGTTATTGCGGTAAACAAGGTTGTATTGAAACCTTTATTTCGGGCACGGGATTTGCCACAGATATCGTCGTTTGAGCGGACATGCGCTGAAAGGCAGTGAAATTATCAGCCTGGTTGAAGAAAGCGATCCGGTAGCGGAACTGGCATTGCGTCGCTACGAGCTGCGGCTGGCAAAATCGCTGGCACATGTCGTGAATATTCTCGATCCGGATGTAATTGTCCTGGGGGGCGGGATGAGCAATGTAGACCGTTTATATCAAACGGTTGGGCAGTTGATTAAACAATTTGTCTTCGGCGGCGAATGTGAAACGCCAGTGCGTAAGGCGAAGCACGGTGATTCCAGCGGCGTACGCGGCGCTGCGTGGTTATGGCCACAAGAGTAAAAAAACCAGGCAATTGGCGCATCATGCCTGATGCGACGCTTGCCGCGTCTTATCAGGCCTACAAAATGTGCCAGAACCGCGTAGGGCGGATAAGGCGTTCACGCCGCATCCGGCAATAAGCAACGCGCACCGTGACAGTAATCTACCCCAGTGGTTTCGCCAGCACCGGACTATCCGCCGCTTGCTGGCGCTTATAGCGACCATACAGCAGCAACGATGACATCGCAGCAAACGAAAGCAGGGCGGCAGGCAGCGCCACGTAATTATATGCCAGCCCCAGCGTCAGCATCATACCACCGCAATATGCGCCGACGGCGCTACCGAGGTTAAACGCTATTTGCCCACCTGCGGCACCTAATAACTCTCCGCCTTTGGCATTTTGCAGTAACAATATTTGCAGAGGTGCTGAAAGGGCAAATAATCCCGCGCAACAAATAAAAGCAAAAATAAGCGACGTTGTTTCATGCCGCCGCAGAAAAAGAGCATCAGCAGTGCCAGTACAATTATAAAGTCAGTCACTGCTGCAATGCGCAGTGGTGAATAACGTCCTGAAATCCTGCCACTTAGCATATTTCCCAACACCATCCCTAGCCCAACTAACATCATAATAAAGGTCATCGCCGTTTCCGAAAAACCGGAAATAAACATCATGTATGGCTTTACGTAGCTGAACCAGGCAAACACACCTGCGTTGCCAAACATCGTGGCGGCGAAAATTAACCACGGGGCCGGGCTGCGTAAAAAGTGAAATTGTTCGCGCAGCTTTCCTTTCGCCTCGTCGCGAATATCCGGCACCCAAAAATAGACCGATGCCATCACCGCAATATTAAAAACAGCGATCAATAAAAAGGTGTAACGCCAGCTAAATTCCTGACTTAAATACGTTCCCAGCGGAATGCCCAGCAAATTGGCGACTGTCATCCCGGAAACCATCCCCGCCACGCGGCGGTGACTTTTCCGGGTTTTGATAATTTTTGATAACACGATCGCGCCGACGCCAAAAAATGCGCCATGCGGAAAGCCGGAAACCAGGCGACCAATGGCAAGCATCAGGTAAGACGAAGAGAGCGTGAACATGGCGTTGCCAATGACGCACAACGCCACCAGAAACAACAAGATATGTTTGAGTGAGTAGCGGCTGGAAAAGAGTGCGATGATTGGCGCACCGACCACCACTCCCAGCGCATAATACGAGATCATATGCCCGGCAGCAGGAATCGAAATTCCTACGTTATGCGCCAGCTCCGTGAGCACGCCCATAATGCCAAATTCGGCCATCCCCAAACCAAACGTGCCCAGAGCCAAAGATAAAATGACTTTTTCATACCACCATCACAACTACCAGAACGGCTACCAATCACCGTAGCAATAAAGTGATAGCTTGCAGGATAACGACCAGCAAGGCCAAGAGATAATTCGCCCCTCTGTATTCATTATCCTGCTGAATAGTTATTTCACTGCAAACGTACTTTCCAGTTTGCTGTAGCCCAGGCCGTTGATCTTTTTCACTTTGATCTGCACCGGAATACGCTCTTTCATCGCTTCTACGTGGCTAATCACACCGATGGTTTTGCCACTGGCGTTCAGGGCATCCAGCGCATCAAGGGCGGTATCCAGCGTTTCGCTATCCAGCGTGCCAAAACCTTCATCAAGGAACAGCGAGTCAATACGTGTTTTATGGCTGACCAGATCCGAAAGCGCCAGCGCCAGCGCCAGACTAACGAGGAAACTTTCGCCGCCGGAAAGGGTACGGGTATCGCGTACCGCATCTGCCTGCCAGGTATCAACAACCTCGACTTCCAGCGCCTCGCTGGCTTTGCGCTGTAACAGATAGCGCCCGTGCAGCCGGGTAAGTTGCTGATTAGCGAGATGGACTAAATTATCCAGCGTCAGCCCCTGGGCAAACTTGCGGAATTTATCGCCCTCTTTGGAACCTATTAGCGAATTCAGATATCCCCAGTCCTCAACCTGCTGCGTCATTTGAGCAATTTGCTGCATTAAGGTTTGTTGTTGCTGACGGTTATCTGCATCCTGCTTCAGCTGCTGGCGAATCTCGCCTTGACTCGTGGTGTTTTCACGCAACTTTTGGTGAGTTTGCGCTAACTCTTGCTGAATCTGCTCCACCGTCACAGTGAGAGCCAACCCGTCAGGTCGGTGTTGTTGATGCTGTGCCAGCGTTTCTGCTGTCTGAGTGACCAGCGTTTGCGCCTGACGGCGTGGTTTTCCAGATTCTGCTTGAGCTGTTCCAGCTGCGTTAGTGTTTGTTCATCCATTAGCGCCGCAAGGAACGCCTGCTGATCGTCAAAGACGCTGGCCTGTAGCGCGGTGTCAAACTGCGCCTGGGCTTTTTGCAGACTTTGCGCCGCCAGAACATCCTGTTGCTGTAACGTCTGCTGCTGGCTGTGTAATGCGAGACATTGTTCATGAACCTGCCGCCAGTTATCCAGCGCCACAGTTTCTTCGCTGTGCGGGAGATCATCACTTTGCGGCAACGTTTCCAGAATCGGCGTCAGCTGCTGAATACGGTTTTGCAGCGCGGTTAATTCGTTCTGGCGTTGCTGCCAGCTCTGCGCTTCTTGCTGACGTGTCGCCAACCAGCTCTCTTCTTCATCTTCCTGTGGCAATGTCAGTGCATAACCCGCCAATGCCGTTAAGAGCTGCTGCTGGCGTTGTTCAATTTGCTGTTGATACTGGATAATTTGCTGATTATGCGCGGCAATCTGCCCTTGTAATTCATGTCGTTTGGCTGAGTAACCGCAGCTGGCGTTCGTGCTCATCTTGTGCATCCCAGCACGGTTGAATATCGTCCTGTGGCTGCAAGGTGATATTGAGCTGGCCGTGACGGCTTGCCATTGTTGAGTAAGTGCTTGCTCATCTTGTCGGAGGCTTTGCGCTTCGTTTTCATCGCGCTGAAGCTGCTTTGTTAAGGCGTCCAGTTGCCCGCGCAGCGCCGCACCTTCTTCGCCGAGCTTTTTAACTTCGTTTCCAGCGCCAGTAATCGAGACTGATTAACACCAGGCTCCAGCGCCTGATACGCCTCGACCGCCGGGTGGCTGGTGGAACCACAAAGTGGACAAGGCTGACCCGCCTGTAACTGTGCACGTTGAGCTTCCAGCGTTTTGATGCGCGCTTCCTGCTCGCAATGGTTTTCACATCGGCAAGTTGCTGCGTCTTTTCTTTATAACGCTGCGCATTTCGTTAAGTGCGGCGTTACGTTGCGTCTGTTCTTGCGTGACATTCTGGATAGCGACCTGTAACTGCGCCAGACGTTTTTGTTGGGGAACAATCTGTCCATGTAGCGCGACCAGGTGCTGACGCAGTGGGCGTTGCTCAGCATGTTGCGCCAGGGCGGTAGCAACTTCATCGGCGGTTAACGTCAACGTGATCGCCGCAAGCGCATTAAGTTTTTGCTCAGCATGGGTTAACTGTTGCTGCCATTGCCGCAGATGCTCGCGATCGCTGGTTTGTTGGGAGAACTGCGCACGCCAACCCGCCAGTTCGTTGTTCCACTGACGGAAGCGGTCGTGTTCCTGTAACCAGGTATTCAGGCTTTGTTGCTGCTGCTGTAATTCTGCTGACTGCTTCGCCGCGTGGTGGCGAATGCTCGCGCGAAGCGCCATTGTGCTCTGTAAGCGAGTATTTACTTCTTCAATCTGCTGGCGAGTATGCGCCAGCGCCGCGCTGTGTTCTGCGATGCGTTCCCAGTGCGGACGAAGATTTCGTGCCGGTTGTGCCAGACTGAGCGCCGCCAGTTGAGGTTGCGCTTTTTCTTCTTCGGCTAACGCCTGTTGCAAGGCCTGCTGACGGCGGCTGGCTTCTTGCTGCAATTCGTCCAGACGCGTTAACCAGTTAGTGATTGTTGTTCTTGCTGCTGCGCGGTAAGTAACTGTTTTTCTTCGTCAGTAAGTACCTGCAAACTCGCTGTCAGCGATTGCACTTGTTCCGGCGTGAGCAACGCGACGCCGCTGGCCTGCGCTTGCAGCTTCTCCAGCTCAGTGCGGGCCGATTTGTGCTGCTCAAAAACCATCGCCGAGATTTGCCCGTAGATTTCAGTGCCGGTTAACTCCTCGAGCAATTCCGCGCGTTCTTTGGGTTTGGCATTCAGGAAGGCAGCAAATTGCCCCTGCGAAAGCAGCATCGAACGGGTGAAGCGCCCGTAATCCAGCCCGGTTAACGTTGCTGTCAGTTCTAGCTTATCTTTCACTTTGTCGGCGAGAATTTTGCCGTCGGCGCAGCGCGCCAGCTCAACGCGTGGCACCTGCAAATTACCGTCGGGTTGGTTACGCGCCCGATTCTGGCTCCAGAATGCACGGTACGCTTCACCTTTCACTTCAAACTCCACCTCCGCCAGACATTCAGCGGTATCGCGGGTCATGAGATCATTTTGCGATTGTGAAACGTTAGAGAGACGCGGAGTTTCGTGATACAGCGCCAGACAAATGGCGTCCAGCAGGGTGGTTTTCCCCGCACCGGTTGGGCCGGTAATGGCAAACAGCCCGTTGCTGGCGAACGGCTCGCGGCTGAAATCAATCTTCCATTCGCCTTTTAATGAGTTCAGGTTTTTCAGGCGCAGGCTGAGAATTTTCATGCTTCGTGTTCTCCGGCGAGGGTATGCAACGTCGTGGTGAAAAGATGCTGCAGACGTTGCTGCTGCGATTCATCCAGTTCTTCCAGTGCCAGACGGCGATTGAACACCTCTTCGACGCTGAGTTCGCTGAGGGTTTCACGCTGTTGGCTGGCTAACACACGCTCGCGCTGTTCACGACTCCGGCGTACCAGCAATACTTCAACAGGCAATGATTCGGTTAATGCCTGGATTTTGCGCTGAATATCATGCAGATACTCATCAGTAGTGATTTCGATATCCAGCCAGACAGGCGGCTCCTGTGATACATCGCGCCACTGTTCCAGCTGTGCGGTAATCGACGCCAGATCGCCTTTCAGCACCGCCATGGGTTGCGTTACCGGTACGTTCAGGTTTTCCACGCTCTCTAATTTGCCGTTTGAAAATGTCACCAGATGGACATATTTACTCTTTCCGCATTCATCAAAACTCAGTGGAATGGGAGAGCCGCAATAGCGAACATGTTCCATGCCGCCAATAATCTGTGCGCGGTGAATATGCCCGAGCGCGATGTAGTCGGCTGGTGGAAAGTTTTGTGCTGGAAACGCGTCCAGCGTGCCAATATAAATGTCACGCACGGCGTCACTTTTACTGGCACCCACGGTCGTTAAGTGTCCCGTGGCGATGATGGGCAGAGGCTGATCGCCGCGCAGTTTGCAGGCATCGGCATAGTGTTGTTGGTAATAATCGGTAATCGCTGCCAGTAAATGCTGCTGTTTTTCAATACCGTTAAGCCCCGCCTGGCTGGTAATAATGTCACGCGGACGTAAAAACGGAATGGGGCACAGCACTGCGCCTGGCGTCCCGTCGCGACGAGGCAAGATTTGCGGCGCATGTCCGGCGCTGGCGACCACGGTCGTATTGAGGAACGCCATGATATCGCGCGATTCATTCAGCGTGGCGACCGAGTCATGGTTTCCTGCCAGTACCACCAGATGACAGCCAGTTTGCTGTAAATTGACAACAAAACGGTTGTATAACGTGCGGGCGTAACTGGGCGGCGAGCCGGTATCGAAAACATCACCAGCAACAATAATCGCATCCACCTGATGGGTTTGTGCTGTTTCCAGCAGCCAGTTCAAGAAAAGCCTGATGTTCAGCTTCGCGGCTTTTACTGTAGAAGTTCTGGCCGAGATGCCAGTCTGAGGTGTGAAGGATGCGCATAACGATTCCCTGGCGAAAAAGCATGGGCGCGATTATACCCAAACAGATGTGCCATTTGCTTTTCTGCGCCACGGAAATCAATAACCTGAGATATGTGCGACGAGCTTTTCATAAATCTGTCATAAATCTGACGCATAATGACGTCGCATTAATGATCGCAACCTATTTATTACAACAGGGCAAATCATGGCGAGACGTATTCTGGTCGTAGAAGATGAAGCTCCAATTCGCGAATGGTCTGCTTCGTGCTCGAACAAAATGGCTTTCAGCCGGTCGAAGCGGAAGATTATGACAGTGCTGTGAATCAACTGAATGAACCCTGGCCGGATTTAATTCTCCTTGACTGGATGTTACCTGGCGGCTCCGGTATCCAGTTCATCAAACACCTCAAGCGCGAGTCGATGACCCGGGATATTCCAGTGGTGATGTTGACCGCCAGAGGGGAAGAAGAAGATCGCGTGCGCGGCCTTGAAACCGGCGCGGATGACTATATCACCAAGCCGTTTTCGCCGAAGGAGCTGGTGGCGCGAATCAAAGCGGTAATGCGCCGTATTTCGCCAATGGCGGTGGAAGAGGTGATTGAGATGCAGGGATTAAGTCTCGACCCGACATCTCACCGAGTGATGGCGGGCGAAGAGCCGCTGAGGATGGGGCCGACAGAATTTAAACTGCTGCACTTTTTTATGACGCATCCTGAGCGCGTGTACAGCCGCGAGCAGCTGTTAAACCACGTCTGGGGAACTAACGTGTATGTGGAAGATCGTACGGTCGATGTCCACATTCGTCGCCTACGTAAAGCACTGGAGCCAGGCGGGCATGACCGCATGGTGCAGACCGTGCGCGGTACAGGATATCGTTTTTCAACCCGCTTTTAACGCCTTGCTCATCGGACGCAGAGCAGGCTTATGATTTCTTAACTGGAGTATCTTACGTGCTGGAACGGCTGTCGTGGAAAAGGCTGGTGCTGGAGCTGCTACTTTGCTGCTTCCCGGCTTTCATCCTGGGTGCATTTTTTGGTTACCTGCCCTGGTTTTTGCTGGCATCGGTAACGGGACTGCTTATCTGGCATTTCTGGAATTTATTGCGCCTTTCATGGTGGCTGTGGGTGGATCGTAGTATGACCCCGCCACCGGGGCGTGGTAGCTGGGAACCGCTACTATACGGCTTACACCAGATGCAGCTGCGAAATAAAAAACGCCGCCGTGAACTGGGCAATCTGATTAAACGCTTTCGTAGCGGCGCGGAGTCGCTGCCCGACGCAGTGGTGCTGACCACTGAAGAGGGCGGTATTTTCTGGTGTAACGGTCTGGCGCAACAAATTCTTGGTTTGCGCTGGCCGGAAGATAACGGGCAGAACATCCTTAACCTGCTGCGTTACCCGGAGTTTACGCAATATCTGAAAAACGCGTGATTTTTCTCGCCCGCTCAATCTGGTGCTCAACACCGGGCGGCATCTGGAAATTCGCGTCATGCCTTATACCCACAAACAGTTGCTGATGGTGGCGCGTGATGTCACGCAAATGCATCAACTGGAAGGGGCGCGGCGTAACTTTTTTGCCAACGTGAGCCATGAGTTACGTACGCCATTGACCGTGTTACAGGGTTACCTGGAGATGATGGATGAGCAGCCGCTGGAAGGCGCGGTACGCGAAAAAGCGTTGCACACCATGCGCGAGCAGACCCAGCGGATGGAAGGGCTGGTGAAGCAGTTGCTGACGCTGTCGAAAATAGAAGCCGCACCGACGCATTTGCTCAATGAAAAGGTTGATGTGCCGATGATGCTGCGCGTTGTTGAGCGTGAGGCTCAGACTCTGAGTCAGAAAAAACAGACATTTACCTTTGAGATAGATAACGGCCTCAAAGTGTCTGGCAACGAAGATCAGCTACGCAGTGCGATTTCGAACCTGGTCTATAACGCCGTGAATCATACTCCAGAAGGCACGCATATCACCGTACGCTGGCAGCGAGTGCCGCACGGTGCCGAATTTAGCGTTGAAGATAACGGACCGGGCATTGCACCGGAGCATATTCCGCGCCTGACCGAGCGTTTTTTATCGCGTTGATAAAGCGCGTTCCCGGCAAACCGGCGGTAGCGGATTAGGGTTAGCGATCGTGAAACATGCGGTGAATCATCACGAAAGTCGCCTGAATATTGAGAGTACAGTAGGAAAAGGAACACGTTTCAGTTTTGTTATCCCGGAACGTTTAATTGCCAAAAACAGCGATTAATCCGCCTTTGTCATCTTTTATTGCCATAAGCAGCCGATGCTGGCTTATTTTCTTTGCAGTCAAAATACGGGCGTAGATTTTACAACGGTTGGTGATTTTTTGTTCGCATGATTAGCCATGTCTTTTTCACGGAAATAGTGTTTTATACTGGTTGGTGATTTCTTATCGCTATATACCTCTGGTTTTTAGATCCCTCCTTGCTTTAAAACGTTATAAGCGTTTAAATTGCGCTTCAGGTGCTGTCATACTGACTGCATTAACGCGGTAAATCGAAAAACTATTCTTCGCCGCGCCTGGTTGGGAGTATTTCCCGCTAAAATTGTTTAAATATACCGCTGTATCATCCCCAGGGATTGGGCACAAAAATTTAACGTTACAACACCACATCCACAGGCAGTATGATTTATGACCCATCAATAAGATCGCGCGATATCATCGCTCTGGGCTTTATGACATTTGCGTTGTTCGTCGGCGCAGGTAACATTATTTTCCCTCCAATGGTCGGCTTGCAGGCAGGCGAACACGTCTGGACTGCGGCATTCGGCTTCCTCATTACTGCCGTTGGTCTGCCGGTACTAACGGTAGTGGCGCTGGCAAAAGTTGGCGGCGGTGTTGACAGCCTCAGCACGCCAATCGGTAAAGTCGCTGGCGTACTGCTGGCAACGGTTTGTTACCTGGCGGTGGGGCCGCTTTTCGCTACGCCGCGTACAGCTACCGTTTCCTTTGAAGTGGGGATTGCGCCGCTGACTGGTGATTCCGCGCTGCCGCTGTTTATCTACAGCCTGGTCTATTTCGCTATCGTTATTCTGGTTTCGCTCTATCCGGGCAAGCTGCTGGATACCGTGGGCAACTTCCTTGCGCCGCTGAAAATTATCGCGCTGGTCATCCTGTCTGTTGCCGCGATTGTCTGGCCGGCGGGTTCTATCAGCACGGCGACTGAGGCTTATCAAACGCTGCGTTTTCTAACGGCTTCGTTAACGGCTATCTGACCATGGATACGCTGGGCGCAATGGTGTTTGGTATCGTTATTGTTAACGCGGCGCGTTCTCGTGGCGTTACCGAAGCGCGTCTGCTGACCCGTTATACCGTCTGGGCTGGCCTGATGGCGGGTGTTGGTCTGACTCTGCTGTACCTGGCGCTGTTCCGTCTGGGTTCAGACAGCGCGTCGCTGGTCGATCAGTCTGCAAACGGCGCTGCTATTCTGCATGCTTACGTTCAGCACACCTTTGGCGGCGGCGGTAGCTTCCTGCTGGCGGCGTTAATCTTCATCGCCTGCCTGGTAACGGCAGTTGGCCTGACCTGTGCTTGTGCAGAATTCTTTGCCCAGTACGTACCGCTCTCTTATCGTACGCTGGTGTTTATCCTCGGCGGCTTCTCGATGGTGGTTTCTAACCTCGGCTTAAGCCAGCTGATCCAGATCTCCGTACCGGTGCTGACCGCTATTTATCCGCCGTGTATCGCACTGGTTGTATTAAGTTTTACACGCTCATGGTGGCATAATTCGTCCCGCGTGATTGCTCCGCCGATGTTTATCAGCCTGCTTTTTGGTATTCTCGACGGGATCAAAGCATCTGCATTCAGCGATATCTTACCGTCCTGGGCGCAGCGTTTACCGCTGGCCGAACAAGGTCTGGCGTGGTTAATGCAACAGTGGTGATGGTGGTTCTGGCCATTATCTGGGATCGCGCGGCAGGTCGTCAGGTGACCTCCAGCGCTCACTAAATCACTGAACATTTGTTTTAACCACGGGGCTGCGATGCCCCGTGGTTTTTTATTGTGTTGATGGGTTAGGAATTGATGGAAAGTAAGAACAAGCTAAAGCGTGGGCTAAGTACCCGCCACATACGCTTTATGGCACTGGGTTCAGCAATTGGCACCGGGCTGTTTTACGGTTCGGCAGACGCCATCAAAATGGCCGGTCCGAGCGTGTTGTTGGCCTATATTATCGGTGGTATCGCGGCGTATATCATTATGCGTGCGCTGGGGGAAATGTCGGTACATAACCCGGCAGCCAGCTCTTTCTCGCGTTATGCGCAGGAAAACCTCGGCCCGCTGGCAGGTTACATTACCGGCTGGACCTATTGCTTTGAAATCCTTATTGTCGCCATCGCCGATGTGACCGCTTTTGGTATCTATATGGG